>Ga0335069_10000459_pt1 | contig 69190 bp, 51 predicted proteins | sample Lox_Sample_11_FD_206714 | JGI IMG/M metagenome (GOLD analysis project Ga0335069, IMG submission 206714) | Soil microbial communities from Loxahatchee National Wildlife Refuge, Florida, United States - Lox_Sample_1.1 | ecosystem: Environmental > Terrestrial > Soil > Wetlands | place: USA...
ACGCCCTCGCGGCCCCTGCTCAAGACCGTCACGCCCAGTGGCGAGGCCCCGGTGATCCGCAGCCAGAAAAGCGCCCTGTCGGACCTGCTCGAGGGCGGAGGGACGGTGCTGCAACGAAGTGTTGAGGCGCTCGACCGCGTCAACAGGGTGCTCTCGGACAACAACATCAAGACCTTGACGACCACCCTGAACGATCTGGAGGCGGTCACCGCCGAGCTCAAGGCCAACAGGGCCGTCATCGGCGACGCCGACGCCACATTGCAGAGCATCGACGCCACGTCGCGCAAGATCGGCGAGCTGTCGGATTCTACCAACGGCCTTATCAATGGCGACGCCAAGACCGCGCTGAAGAACCTGTCGGACGCCGCCGACGAATTGAAGGGCACGGCGCACAACGCCAACGATATGCTGAGCAAGCTCAACGGTCCGACCGCGGACTTCGCCAACACCGGCCTGCCGCAGATGACCAGCGCGATCGCCAGCCTGCAGACCGCCACCGATACGCTCAACCGGGTTCTGAACGAGGCCGAGCGCAGCCCCACAGGCTTGTTGGCTAAACCCAAGGGCAAGGAAATCGAGGTCAGACCGTGACGCCAACCCAATCCGAATCCGGGCGGTTCAAATCGCCGTCCGCCGCCTTGGCGGTTCTGGTCGCCGGCTTGCTGCTCGCGGGCTGCGTGTCGCTTGTCCCCAAATCGGCGCCGGTGCAGCTTTATCGCCTGAGCCAGCCGGCGCCGCCCCCCGCCGCGCCCGCCCCGCCCGGGCTGTCGCTGGCGCGCACGGCGGTCAGCTTCCCCGGCGACGCCGCCAGCGATCGGCTCCTGGCGTTCAACGGGCCCGAGGCGGCCTTCATCGCGGGCGGACGCTGGATCGAGCCGGCTTCGGTCATGTTCGACCAGTCGGTCACCGACGCGTTCGACCAGCCCGGCGCCCCGCACCTGATCGGCGCCGGCGAGGGCGCGTCCAGTTCAGCCACCTTGCGTCTTGCGGTGCGCCGGTTTGACGCCAACTACGACCATGGCATGGGCGCCGCGCCGACGGTGGAGGTTACGGTCGACGCCGCCCTGATCCGCAGCGGCGATCGCGTGGTGGTGGCCGAAAAGCTGTTCGAAATCCGCCAGCCGGCCAGCGAAAATCGCATCGGCGCGATCGTCGAGGCTTACAACGTCGCTGTGGCCGAGGCCTTGGGCGCGGTACGCGACTGGAGCGCGGTCAACGCGCCGCCCTCGACACGGCGCTGAACCGACACCGCGACGCCGATCAGGCCACGGCCGGCGTCCGGGCGCCGCTAAGGAAGGTCAGCAGCACGTAGCGGCTGCCTCGCGTGACTGGCGCGGCCTCGTGCAGCAGCGAGGCCGAGAACACCACCGCCGCCCCTGCCGGCGGGTTATAGCGATGGTCGTCGTACTCGGGAAACAGCAGCTCGCCGCCCTCGTACTCGTGGGTGTTCAGATTGAGCGAGACGGCGAATTCGCGGAATGCAACCTGAGGCGAAGCGTTGTCGCGGTGGCGGCGGAAATAGCCGCCGTCGTCATCGTAGCGCGCGAGCAGGATGCGGTCGGCGAAGCCGATATCCTTCTGGAACGCGCGCTTGATCTCCGGAACCACGCGCCCGGCGATCAGGCCCATCGCGACCTGATGGATGGGCGAACCCGTTTCCAACTCCATGTCCCGGCGGCGCTTCTTGCCCAGGTCCACCCTCGCTTGGGCTTGGCCGTCAACGTACGACGCCATCACGCCTGGCGCGTGGGGCGAGGCTTCGAAATGCGCGATCAGCGCGCGGCGCAGGTCGGGCGGCGCGACATCGGGCACAAGCAGAACCGGGGCGGGGCAGGCGATCTGGCGCGCGGCGCCTGCGGCGAACAGCGCGGCCAGGTCGGTATCCGGATAGGCCGGCTGAAGGTCGAGGATGCGTCCCGCGCGGTCGAGCACGACGGCGCCGGGACGCCCGTCGAACGTCGCGGACTCCAGACCGCTGGCGTCGGCCACATGCACGATCAGGTCGTCGGCCATCAGGTCGGCCGCCTTGGCGAACACGCCGATGGGCGCTAAGGGCGCGATATCGCCGCCGGCGGCGCGGACCTGGGGCAGGGCCTGGCGAACCCGCGCCATCAGCGCGCGCGCGCCCTCCGCGTCCAGGCCGCCTAGCGCCAGCATCAGCGTCGGCCGACCAGCCTGGACGTCGAGCGAATAGACCCGCCCGTCGGCCGTGGCGCCAAACACGCCGGGCACGCGGTCCCCTACCGAAAGCGACACGGGCGTTCTCCCTGGCTGGCCCCGCGTAATGGTCGGCCGAGTCGCGGCGGGACGCATCAACCCGGAAGCGAGACTTGTCGTCGCGTACGGACAGGCGCAAATCCTTCGGGTGGACATGAGTGCTGACTCCAATTCCCGGCGGCGGTTGCTGCGCGCCCATCTGGGCGTGCGGCGCGCTTGGCGCATGGCGGCGATCGTGACCGTCGCGATCCTAGGCGGGCTGGTCGCGGCCGGGTTCGCCAGGCTGTGCGACCTGGCCATGAACCTGCACGGCCGGCTCTACGCCTGGGGCGCCTGGCCGACATTGGCGCTGCTACCCGTGGGGTTCGCCGCCTGCGCCTGGCTCACGCGCCGCTTCGCGCCCGAAGCCGCCGGCAGCGGCATTCCCCAGGTGATCGCGGCCGCGCGCGAGCGTCGCGGGCGGTGGGACGGCCACCGCGTAACCTTGATCACCGCCGTGTGGAAGACAGTGCTGACAGCGGCGATGCTTGTATGCGGCGCCTCGATCGGGCGCGAGGGGCCGACGGTGCAGGTGGTCGCCGGCGTGCTGCGCACCCTGACGCGCGGGCTCAAGGGCGGACCGGGCCGGCGGGCGGTGATCATCGCCGGCGGTGCGGCAGGGGTCGCGGCCGCCTTTAACACGCCGATCGCAGGGGTGGTGTTCGCCCTCGAGGAACTGGCCATGAGCTTCGAGCGGCGCACCCATGTGACAGTGATCCTGGTGGTGGTGCTGGCGGGCGTGGCGTCCTATGCGATGCAGGGCGACTACGCCTATTTCGGCGTCCTGGGGGGCAATGCGCCGTTGGGCTCTGCCTGGTTGGCCGCGCCGATCGTGGGCCTGGCTTGCGGCCTGTGCGGCGGTCTGTTCTCACGCGCCCTGACCGCGATCATCGGTCCCGGCCACAACCCGGTCGTGCGCTGGCGTCGGCGGCGCCCCGTGGTCTTCGCCTTTGGCTGCGGTCTTCTGGCGGCGGCGGTGGCCCTGGCGTCCGGCGGGATCACCTTCGGCGCTGGCTACGCCCAGGCCAAGGCGCTGCTGCAGGACCACCCGGATCAAGGTCTTGGGTTAGCGGCGTGGAAGTTCCTGGCCAGTCTGGCGGCCTCGGCCTCCGGCGCGCCGGGCGGCATCTTCGCCCCGTCCCTGACCATCGGCGCGGGCCTCGGCGCCGCGTTCGCCCGCATCAGCCCGATCTTCGCCGGCCGCGACGCGGTGGTGCTGGGCATGAGCGGCTACTTGTCCGGCGTGGTCCAGGCGCCCCTGACGAGCGCGGTGATCCTGATGGAGATGACGCGCAGTCCGGGCCTTGTGGGCCCGCTGATGCTGACCGCCCTGATCGCGCGTTGGGCGTCCTCGTGGATCATGCCCGAACCGATCTACCATGTGCTCGCGCGCGCCTGGCTCAGCGAGCCCAAATCCGTTCACTGAAGCCGCAACCGCCTGGCTTGAGCGGCGTTTGATCGGGCGCAGCACGCCCAGCCCGAAAGTTTCCGCCATGACAGACCTGCTCACGCCGGACCAGTTCCGCTTTCCCGCCATCGCCCTGTCCGGCGTGGTGGACTACGCCATGTACGGGTTCTTCCGGCAGCAGTTGTTCAACCTGCCCCAGGAGGGACTGCAGGTGATCGAGCTGTCGACCCTGGGCGGCGATCCGGAGGTGGCGCGCATGATGGGCGAGGATATCCGCTATCAGAGCGAGCTGTCTCCCGGCCGGCGCTTCGTGTTCTTGGGCAAGGCGGCGATCTACTCGGCGGGGACTACCTTCATGGCGTTCTTCGCCAAGGAGAACCGCTATTTGACGCGGGGCACCCGGCTGATGATCCACGAGCGGCTGATCGTGAAGGACGTAAAGCTCAACGGCCCCCTGACCACTTGCCTGGCCAGCGTGAAGGCGGCGCTCAACGAGATCGAGAGCTCGATCGAAATCCAGAACGAGGGCTTCGAAAATCTGGTGCGCGGCTCCAGCGTGAGCCTGGACGAGGTGCTGCAGCGCGCGCCGTCCAACTGGTACATCGAAGCCAACGAGGCGCAGCAGTTGGGCCTGATCGAAGGCGTGCTCTAGCTGGTCACCAGCACCAGATTGCGCACCTGCGGGTAGATCTGGTTCTCCCACTTGCGGCCGGAGAACAGCCCGTAGTGGCCGACGCCGGGCTGTAGATGATGGCGCTTCAGGTGCGGGCGCAGGCTGGAGCACAGGTCGTGAGCCGCGGCGGTCTGGCCCACGGCGCAGATGTCGTCGCGCTCGCCCTCGACCGTCAGCAAGGCCGTGCGGTGGATCAGATCGGGCCGCACCCGCCGGCCGCGATGCTCCAGCTGGCCCAGGCCCAGGAGGTCGCGCTGGAAAATGCGATCGACTGTTTCCAGGAAGAACTCGGCGGTCAGGTCGAGCACTGCGAAATATTCCTTGTAGAAGTCCTGGATCACCGCGGCTTCGTCGTACTGTCCGGCCGCCAGCAGGGCCTGCAGCCGCCGGTGCTGGCCGATGTGCCGATCCGGGTTCATCGACATGAAGGCGGTGAGCTGGACAAAGCCCGGATAGACCCGCCGCCCTGCGCCGGGATGCATGAACGGCACGCTCGAGATCAGGTTCTGCTCGAACCAGCTCATCGGCTTGCTCTGGGCCAGTTCGTTCACCCCCGTGGGCGCGATGCGGGTGAACACCGGGCCGCCCATCAGGGTCATGGAGCGCGGCTGGCAGGGGTGCTTGTCCTCGGCCATGATCGCCACGGCGGCCAGGGTCTGCACGCACGGCTGACACACCGCCAGCACGTGGGCGTCCGGCCCGACGTGCTCCAGGAAGCGGATCACATAGTCCACATATTCGTCGAACCCGAAGCGGCCGGCGTCCAGGGGCACGTCGCGGGCATTGGCCCAGTCGGTGATGTAGACGTCATGGTCCTGCAGCAGGGTTCGCACAGTGGCGCGCAGCAGGGTGGCGAAATGGCCTGACAGAGGCGCCACCACCAGCATCTTGGGCTGAGCCGCCTGCAGGTCGTCTTTGGCGAAGTGGATCAGGTTGGCGAACGGCAGGCTGAGGGCGACCGTCTCGCGCACGGCGTGCTCGCGGTTGCCGACCATCACCTTGTCGATGCCAAAGTCGGGCCGTTTGTGTGTGATCTTGGCCCCGGCGGAGACGCTGAGCCAGGCCAGGAGGTGATTGACCACCGGCAGCTCGCACACGTCCATCATGTCACGCAGCTTGATAGCGCCCTCGGCTGCCGCGCGCAGAGGCGCTAGGAGGTCGCTAAACGTCTGGTATCCTTGATACATAAGCTGTTGTGGCGTCTTGAACTGCATTCGGCCCTATTCCCGTGGGGGCCATTAGTGCATTAGATGCTGCGGTGCGTCATCGCTTAATCGCCTCAGGCGAATTCGGGACGTGAATTGAGTGGCGGAGAGGCTTATGGCGCCTGCGGTGCTGACCCTGTCGAGCAAGACGTATTCGTCCTGGTCCTTGCGCGGCTGGCTTCTGTGCCGCCTGGCCGGCCTGGACGTCGAAGAGCAGATGGTCTCGATCGACGACCCCGCCAATCGCGCCGAACTGTTGCTGCTCTCGCCGTCGGTCCTGGTCCCGCGGCTGACGCACCAGGGCTCCAGCGTGTGGGACACGCTGGCGATCGCCGAGTACCTCAATGAGCTCTATCCCAAGGCGCACATGTATCCGGACGATCCGAAGGCGAGAGCGCACTGCCGATCGATCTGCGGCGAAATCCATTCCGGCTTCACCAACATGCGCTCGGCCCTGCCGATGAACCTGCGGGCCCGCCCGCACAAGACGCGCATCTTCACCGGGGCCAAGCCCGATATCGCCCGGGTCGAGACCATCTGGCAGGAGTGCCTGGCTGCCTATGGCGGGCCTTATCTGTTCGGCGAGCGACCGACGGCGGCCGACGCCATGTTCGCCCCGGTCACCCGGCGCTTCCTGACCTATATGGTCGAGTTGTCCGCGCCGAGCCAAGCCTACTGCGCCACCATCGACCAATGGCCGCCGATGGCCGAATGGATCGCAGCGGCGCTTGAAGAACCCGAGGAACTCGAGGCGCTCGACGTCGATTTCTAGGCGCGGCGCCCTGGCGACAAGAGGATACGTCCATGACCACCGTCTACGACTTCGCTCCCGCCGATCCGTCCGGCGCGCCCCGGCCACTGTCCGAGTTCAAGGGCCAGGCGCTGCTGATCGTCAATGTGGCGTCCAAATGCGGGTTTACGCCCCAGTACGAGGGACTTGAGGCGCTGCAGCGGGAATACGTGGGACAGGGTTTCCAGGTGCTTGGTTTTCCCTGCAACCAGTTCGGCGCCCAGGAGCCCGGCGACGCCGAGGAGATCGCCAACTTCTGCAGCCTGACCTACGACGTGACCTTTCCGCTGTTCGCCAAGATCGACGTCAACGGTCCGGGCGCCGACCCGCTCTATGTGTTTCTCAAGCAGGAAAAGCCGGGTCTGCTCGGGCTGGGCGCGATCAAGTGGAACTTCACCAAGTTCCTCATCGACCGCAGCGGTCAGGTGGCGCAGCGCTTCGCGCCGGCCGACAAGCCGGAGGCGCTCAAAGGTCGGATCGAGAGCGTGCTGAACGCCTGATCGGCTCTGGGATTAAGCCGCCCAGGGCCGCGCAGCCAATGCCGGCGCCGCTCGTTATGCCAGCGAGACTGAGTCTGGCTGGCGGAGGCTGGGTTGGCGCCATCCGAAGTAAAACCGCGTGAGACCGTCCTGGCCCGCTTACGCTCTTGGCTTGGGGCGTTCGGCGTGGGCATGGCGGTTGGCTTGGGCCTTTCCCTGGCGGATCATCTCAGCATCCGCCGCCCCCCGATCCCGACGCCTAATCCCCCTGTCGCCGCACGACCCATCCGTCCATGGCCGTCCTTGCTCAAGCACGCCGCGCTGGCGTTCAACACCGACCGGATTCCCACTGTCGCCGCGGCCGTATCGTTCTTCCTGGTCCTCGCCTTCGTACCGGCGCTGAGCGCCTTCGTCTCGCTATATGGCCTGGTCACCGACGTGGAGGACGTGCGTCGTTTGACAGCGGCTCTGTCGGGTGTGATGCCCGCCGAAGCCATCGCCCTGGTCGGGGCGGAACTGACGCGGCTGGCTGGGGCCGATCACGCCAGCCTGGGACTGGCGTTCTTCATCAGTGTGTCGCTATCGATCTGGAGCGCGAGCGCCGGGGTGCGCGCGTTGTTCGACGGGCTTAACGTCGCCTACGAGGCGCACGAGACGCGCGGCTTTCTCGCGTTGAACGCCATATCGGTCGCCGCCGCGGCCGCGACGATCGCCTGGGCCGCGATCATGGCCTGGGCGGCGGTCACGATCTCGAACGCGCTGTGCGCCCTGAACCTCGCGCCGCTCGGAATGGCGCTGCTGTGGGCGGGCGGCTTCGTCATCGCCGCCGCGGCGCTCTCGGCCATGTATCGCTACGCCCCGTGTCGTCCGCGTCCTGCCTGGCGCTGGACCGCGCCGGGCGGGGTGACCGGCGCGGCGGGATGGATGGCGATGTCGGCGCTGTTTTCCTGGTACGTCGGCAATATCGGCCACTACGACCGAACCTATGGTTCGCTTGGGGCCGTCATCGGCTTCCTTACCTGGCTATGGCTCTCGCTGATGGTGGTGCTGTTCGGGGCCGAGTTGAATTCCGAGATAGAGGCCCGGGCGCGCGCGATACAGGCCAGGGCGGCGCCCGCAAATCCGCCAGCGCCTTGAGCCCGGCCTCGACTACGGTTGGCGGTGAAACACCTGGATATTTTGGTTCTGCGGCGCTTCGGGCGCCCAAGTGATCATCGTGAAAATCTGGCCGTCCGAAGACAGCATGTAGTTGGTATATTCGGTCACCTTGCCCTTGGTGTAGAAGATCCGAAACAGATTGTGCGAGTCCATTTCGAAGTAAGTGTAGGTCTGCTCGCTAGGCACGCCGCCGACCGTCTGGCACGCCGTGGGATTGTCGCACACATGCGGCTTCTGGTCGGGAATGATGTCCGAAACCCGGTCCGGAGCAGCCTGCGGATACTGAGCGTAGACGTTTATCTGCAGACCCGCCGGCTTGGGCTTGAACACGAAGCTGAAGGTCGGCGAACGGGTGATGTTGCCGCGGCCCATCCGGGTCAGGGCCGGATCGATCTGCCAGCGGCCGACAAAGCCCGACAGGTCGCCGCCTGTTTGCGCGTGGGCGAGCGGGGCCGCGACGCCGAGGCCCAGACTGAGTGCGGCGGCCATGCGGGCGAGGCTCTTGGTCATGCGCTATCCTTTTTTGAGCCCTGGCCGGCGGATAGGAACGTTCCTAGGCTCGCCTGCCGACCTCAACGCGTTAATCCGGCCAGCGTCGGCGTTCAAGCGTTTCAGTGACTTTTCGCCGGCACAGACAATTGATAAGCCCAAGGGGCTAGAGCGGAGGAACGCGGTGGCCACGAAGACGAATTTCGGCCGACGGGCCGCCCTCGGCCCCATGCTGGCCGCCGTCGCGACCGTGTCGATGACCGGCCCGGCCGGCGCCCAGCCGACGGGCGGCGATTTCCCGCAAACCTCGCCGGCTGACAGCGCCAGGTTCATAGCGGCCGCCGACGTCGCGGCGCGGATCAAGGCGGTGTGCGGCGCCAAGCGGTCGGCTGACGGCGCGCTATCTCCGGTCCTGCTGCAAAGCGGCGCCTATAGCCTGCAGATCGCATGCCCCGCGCGCCTGGCCGGCCAGGCGGGCCAATCGCAGACGCGCCAGTTGTGGCTGCCGATCCGCGGCGAGGCCACGGTCCGGGTCATCTCCGCCAAGGGCGGCGCACCGCAGGATGTCGTCTTGTCGGCTGGAGACGCCGCCCTGATCCCTGCCGGACCCTCCTATGCCTTTGTCCCCGGCAAGGGCGCGCCGGTGTTTCTGGCGCTCGGGCCGCTGGTCCCCAGCCCCGCCGAGACGGGCTCAGCCCCGCTGGTGGTCAAGGACATCCCCGGGACGACCGCTCGCCTGGCCGCGAGCGTCGCCGCTCAGTCCAAGGCCAAGGATCTGATTCATTTGATGCAGGCGCCGTCGCCGCCGCTCAATCTGGAATATCACGCCGCTGTCGTGCCCGGGGTGCGCACCCACACCAAGGAGGGCGAAATCTTCTTCGTTCTGCAGGGCGCGGGCGCGATGGACGTGGGCGGCCGCCTGGTCAACCCGCACCGGGACGGCGACGATCTGGTGGCCGCCTCCAGCACGGGCGGGACTTTGATGGAGCTGAAGGCCGGCGACATCATCGTCATGGCCCCCAACACCGCCTATCCGATCACGCGGGTGGACGGAAAGCTGGTGCTCCTGTCCTTGCATCTGCCGCGAGCGTCCGTCACGACCCCTTGATACGGCGCGATTGTGCACGCCGCGTGGCCTCCCGCGCCTGGGTCCGCGCGGCAAGCGGCCAGGGATTGAACCTCAAGCGTCACCAGGGATTGAACCTCATGGCCGCTCGGTCGCCATCGGGGTAAACTCACGGCGCTGAGGGGCCTACAGGAGCGGATGATGACTGCCATACGAACCGCCATCGTGGTGGCCGCGACCCTTACCCTCACCGGTCCGGCGTTCGCCCTGCCGCCCCCCGGCGGCGGCGCCTGGGACGACAGCCGGGCGGGCGAGCCCATCAATCCCACCGGCGCCGTGGCGCCCGACCTGGCGAACTACAGGCTGACCTTCGACGACGAGTTCGATCAGTCTGACATCGTCTGCTACCCGTGGAAGCCGGCCGGTCAACACCGCTGGTACATCCAAGACGGGGCCACCCTGGGCGTGGCCCTGTCGCAATGCTCCAAGCCCTACGGCGATAACGTTTCAGTCAACGACGGCGTCCTGGCCTTGACGGCGGTGCGTCACAACGGCGTGTGGACCACTGGCGCGGTCCGCACGCGCGATCCGTCTGGCGAGGGCTTCAGCCAAAAGTACGGCTACTTCGAAGCGCGCATCAAGCTGCCGCCGCCGCCCCTTCCCGGCGTGGATTTCTGGCCCGCCTTCTGGTTCGTGACCAGTTGGGCGCCCCATCAATCCATCGACGGCACCGAGGTGGACATCCTCGAAAGCTGGTCCCGTTCGTCGCACGGGCTGAACCAGGTGAGCATTCACGCCTGGCCGGCCAAGACGCCGGATAACGACGTTCCCACCCACCAGCAGGCCAGCAAGCAGACCCCGGTCCCCGTGTTCGATGGCGCCTGGCACGTGTGGGGCCTTAAGTACACGCCGACGGCTTGGACGGTTTACCTCGATGGCCGCGTGCAGATGACCTATCCGATCACCGGACGGGCGGACTATATGCGCCTGCCGATCCATCCGATCCTGGATCTGGCGGTGAAGTCTGACGACAAATCGTCCACCAACGACGCCGCCTACAGCATGTATGTCGATTGGGTGCGCATCTACGCCTGCGCCAGCCCCGCATGCCAGGACTGACGAGGCGCACGCAGAGCCTGGCCGCCTCGACCGGCTAAAGCGAAAGCCGCCTGGAGATGCGCGGCCGAAGCCGCGCGGTGGGCCCGCGCGACCTCGGTCGGGCTTGCAACTTTTAGAGAATTATTAAGCGCGATACCCCCTCAATGAGAAAAACGGGGAGGGTAACGGCGTGCTTCACGCGACATATTCAGAGGAAGACCGTATCGCGGAAGTTCGTAGGTTCGATTTTCTTTACGATGCAAAGAAAGAAGAATTGAATCGCATTTGCATCATCGCGAATAAGCTGTTGCGGGGGAATGCGGTCTCGATCGTCCTCGTGGATCAATTCAACGCCAACATCCTGTCGACAGATGGTTCCTCGGTCAGCACGCTGCCGAAAGAACACGCCTCGTCGACGAGGCCCGTGGAAATGGGCCAGTTCGTGGAGATCGAGGATCTTACGCAAATCCCGGCCTGGCACGTGGGCAAGCGGCAATATAGGCACTTCGCCGGCCGGCCTCTGGCGCCGACGCCGGGATTGACCGTGGGGGCGCTGGCGCTGTTTACGCGGGAATCCCGCCGCCTGACCCAGGACGAAAAGCAGACCCTGGCCGATCTTGCGCGCGTGGTCGAGGACCAGATGCGCCTGTTTCTGGTCAGCCAGGAGTTGCGTGCGCGTGAGGTGGCGCTCGCGCGGGCCAAGGAGGAAGCCGAGGCGGCCAACCTGGCCAAGAGCCAGTTTCTCGCCAACATGAGCCACGAGGTGCGCACGCCGATGAACGGGATCATCGGCATGAACGCCTTGCTGCTGCGCACGCCCTTGACGCCCGACCAGCACAAGTTCGCCGAGGCGGTGCGTGTTTCGGCCGACTGCCTGCTGGGCATCATCAACGACATCCTCGACATCTCCAAGATGGAGGCCGGCAAGGTCGACTTGGAGGAGATGGATTTCTCCCTGGAAACTGTGGTCGAGGACGTGGTGGAGTTGATCTCGCCCCGCGCGGTCGAAAAGTCGCTCGACGTCGCGGCTTATGTCGATGAGGGAGCCCGCCGGATTTTTCGCGGCGATCCCACGCGCCTGCGCCAGATCCTGCTCAATCTGGTGTCCAACGCGGTCAAATTCACCGAACGGGGCTTCGTGTCGGTCGAAGCGCGGTCCCAGCTCTTGGACAGCGGCCTGACGCGATTGCACATCTCGGTGCAGGATACCGGCATAGGCATCGACCCCCAAGCCAGAGGGCGACTGTTCGAGAAGTTCCATCAAGCGGACGGATCGATCACCCGCCGTTTCGGCGGCACGGGACTGGGGTTGTCGATCTGTCGCGAATTGGTGGCGCTGATGAAGGGGCGGATCGGCGTGGACGGTTCACCGGCCGGCGGATCGTGCTTCTGGTTCGAGATCGATCTGCCGCAAAGCCAGTCGGCGACCATCGTCGAACGACCTGTGCGTGCGCTGACCGGCGTGCGTATCCTCGTGATCGACGACATCGAGGTTAACCGTAACATCTTCGTCCGGCAGCTCCAGGCCGAGGGCGCCATCCTGGCTGAGGCCTCAGGCGGCGGGGCAGGGTTGGCGGCGATCGCTCAGGCCGAGCAGGAAGGCCGGCCCTACGATATCGTCCTGCTGGACCACATGATGCCGGACCTGGCTGGGGACATGGTCGCCCAATTGGTGCGGGCGCGCACCGATTGGCGCCAACCGCGGCTGGTGCTGGCCTCGTCCATGGGCATGCCGCTCGATCCGGCGCGCGCGGCTCAAGTGCGGCTGGACGCGATGCTGACCAAGCCTGTGCGGCACGCCGCCCTGATCGAATGCCTGGGCAAGCTGTGCGGCGACGGGCCCGCGGAGCCCGGGGTCGCCCCGGAGCCCGCGCGCGCCAAGACGCGGATTGGCGTTGGCCCCGACCATCGGGCTCACTCAATCCTGTTGGCGGAAGACAACGAGATCAACGCCCTGCTGGCTGTGACTCTGCTGGAAGAAGCGGGCTACACGGTGGAATGCGCTCGCAACGGCGCTGAAGCGCTGGCCGCCGTGCGCGCTCGACCGTTCGACCTGATCCTGATGGACGTGCAGATGCCGGTGATGGATGGGCTTGAGGCCACGCGCGCCATTCGCGCCCTGGGCGAGCCAGCGTCGCGTACGCCGATTGTTTCCATGACCGCCAACGCAATGGCGCGGGATCGCGACGCCTGCCGCGAGGCGGGCATGGACGACTTCGTCGACAAGCCGATCAATCCGGAAGCCTTCCTCCGGGTGATCGCCCGATACCTCGAGCCCGACGGCGCCGTTTCCGGCGCGAACCCGATCCGTGGGCGCCCCGCCGAGGTCGATTTTGACATCGAGCAGTACTCGGCGCTGTCCAAACTCCTACCGGCGGCGAAGTTCGAGGCCGTGGTGCACGCCTACCTGAAAGCCGCGCCCGGCCGCGTCGATCAGCTCGAAGCGTTGCTGGCCGACAAAAACTTGGTCGCCGCCGCGATGGAAGCCCACGACATCAAAGGATCGTCCGGCAATGTCGGGGCGCGCCGCGTTCAACACGTGAGCAGCCTGATCGAGATCGCCTGTAACCGGGGCGACCTCGCCGCGACGTCAGACCTTGTCGCCGACCTCAGCGAAGCCACCCGCGCAGCCTGCGCGCGGATCGTGGATCTCGTGGCTAACCGCAAGGCCGGCGCGGCGGCCTGACGGCTTGCCGGGCCGCGTCGCCCTTCCTTTTTCAACCGCTCACGACCTAGTGGGTGGAAGCCGCCGCCAACCACGCCTATCCTGCCCTCTCGATTGCGCCGGCGATTTGAACGAGGGTTCAAAATGAGGGCACGCGTCCTGGCCTTGGGCATGGTTCTGGCGTGGCCGTCGCTGGCGCACGCCAATTGGTTCGTCGACACCATCGGCAATCCGATCACCGGCGGTCTGGCTCAGGGCGCGCACGCTTTCGGCGAAAGCATGGCCATAGGGGCCCGCCAGACCCGCGCCGCCTTCGGCTCCGCCGCGCACGGGGTCGGCGTCGTCTGGCCGCGGTCCGCCCAGGAACTGGCGTTCGAGGCCAATGCGAATGCGCCGCCCGGCGAGGCCCAATGGGACGGCTTCGGTTGGCGCGCGTGCCAGACATCTGGGTGCTTCGAGGGCGGCCCGACGCCCTTGCCCGCCGGCGGCGACAAGATGGCGCCCAACATGCCGCTGAGCGCCGCGGCTGAGCCTACGGTCAAGGTGACGATCTACAACAACACCGCGTCCCGGCGCGTGATCGAGGTGTATGACGCCAAGACCGGCGCGTGGACGAACCGGCTGGCGTTTCTGCCTTGGCAAAAGACCGAGGTCACGCTGCACCGGGACGAGCAAGGCCGCGGCGGTGCGGTCCTTCGCTGGGACCACGATCCCCGCTTCGACGTGCGCTACAGTTGGGTGGGCCAGGGCGACGAGTTGAAATAGGCGGGTTCAGGTTCTGTTGAGCGGCCCGGCGCCGCCACCCAAGCGGCCGTCGCCGAAGAAGCTGGCCCAATTGTCGAGGGTGAGGTTGCCGGCCGCCCGCCTGCGACAGCGCGACGCCGCCCCATTTGGGTGTTTTCCTTTGTGAATTGGCGTCGGCGTGCTCCTATGGCCAAGCCACGATCCCCGGATCCTCTGGACATCGAACGATAGAGTAGCGGCCGCGCCATGGGCGGCTCATCGAGTTCTCGTCCAATGAAGCGGGGAGGCGGCCTGTGAGGTTGAGTCTGGTCTGACGCCCAAGCCAGCCGCAGCGGATGGGCGACCCGTTGCCGACAACGAATTGGCCGACACGCGGTTCTACCGTCGCTGCGGCCCGTTCACGGTGTCGCAAGTGGCCGCCGCAGCACAGGGCCGATGTCCGGAGTCCGATACGCTGATCACCAGCGTCGCGCCGCTGCAGTCCGCCGGCCCCACCGACGTGAGCTTTCTCGATGGCGCGCGCTATGGCCGCCTGCTGGACGCCACGGCGGCCGGCGCGGTGATCGTGCAGGCCGAGATGGCTGATCGTGTGCCGGCGGGGGCGACGCCGATCGTCGCTGCTTCGGTCACCGAAGCATGGTCAGAGGTCGTGCGCCTGTTTCACCCCTCGCCGCCGCTTCGCAGCGGTCGTCACCCGACAGCGTTCGTCGCCGAAGGGGCCGAGGTCGACGACACGGCGGAAATCGGGCCCTTCGTCTATATCGGCGAGGGAGTCAGCATCGGTCCACGCTGCCGCATCGGCGCCCACGCAACCCTGAGCGCCGGCGTGATCGTTGGGCCTGACTGCCGGATCGGCGCGAGCTGCACCATCACTCACACCCTCATCGGCGCCGGCTCATGCCTGCACGCGGGCGTGCGCACCGGCCAAGACGGATTTGGACTGGCCGCCGGGCCAAACGGCCTGCGCACGGTTCCGCATCTGGGGCGGGTGATCATCGAGCAGGACGTTGAGATCGGCGCCAACTGCACGATCGACCGCGGCTCCCTGGGCGACACCGTGATCGGCGCCGGCTGCCGGATCGATAACCTGGTCCACATCGGTCACAACGTGAAGATCGGGCGATGCTGCGTACTCGTGGCGCAGGTCGGCATCGCAGGATCGGCGGTGCTGGAGGACTTCGTCCAGGTCGGCGGCCAAGCGGCGATCGCCGGCCATCTGCGTGTCGGCGCTCACGCCAGGATCGGCGCGAAGTCGGGCGTCATGGCCGACGTCGAGGCTCGCACGGCGGTGCTGGGCTGTCCGGCCCAGCCCAAGGCGCAGTTCTTCCGCCAGGTCGCGTGGCTCAAGCGAAAAGCCTGCGCCTCCCGCCCCGCGCCGGCGGCGTCCTAGACGCCTTGAGAGCCGCGGCGCCTTGAGGCGGCGTCCGGGCGTGCCTACCTGATGAAGGCCAATCCCTTTGGAGCCGCCCTCATGCCTGACCGCGCGATCAAGATTCCCGGCCCCGATCATCCGATCACGGTCGTCGTCAATCCGCGCCGCGTCGTGGTCAAGCTCGGGGGGCGGACGATTGCCGACACGACCCGGGCCCTGACCCTGCAGGAATCCAGCTATCGCGCGGTGCAGTATATTCCGCGCGAAGACGCCGACATGACGGCGCTGGCCCGCTCATCGACCCATACCTACTGCCCCTACAAGGGCGAGGCGTCCTACTTCAGCATCCCGGCGGGCGGCGCCCGGTCCATCGACGCGATCTGGACCTATGAGAAGCCGCACGACAGCGTGTCGCAAATCAAGGACCACCTGGCGTTCTATGCGGACCGGGTCGATGCGATCGAGGAGCTTCCGGCCTGACGGGGCCGAATACCCTCACCGGCCGGTTCACCACGATCGTTGAGGGCCGCTTCATCGCGCCTGTCTAATCTGCGCTCATGGACGCCATTTCGACCGCAACCTCGGGCATGACCGCCGCGCTAAGCCGGTTCGACCAGGCCGCCGGCGCCATCGCCTCGCCGAACGGCGATCTGGCCCAGGCCGCCGTGCTGACGATCGACGCCAAGGCCAGCTTCACCGCCAACGCGGCCGTGTTGAAAACGGCTGACGAGATGATGGGCGCTCTGCTCGACATCCTGGCCTGATCCCAGAGGAAGGCGCGCCTCGGCGAAACGCTCGACGCAGCGGCTTCGATGTGGTGGAACGCGCTGCTCATGACGACCGTCCTCGCCTCGCAGCGGCCCTCCCGCGACATGGGCTTCGCCGAATTCGTCGTGCTGATGGCCGCGCTGATGGCGCTGGGCGCGCTAGGCATCGACTCGATGCTGCCCAACCTGCCGGCGATCGGGCGCTCGCTCGCCGTAGCCGACGAGAACCGCCGTCAACTCATCATCACGACCTACCTTCTGGGCCTTGGCGGCTTCCAATTGATCTACGGGCCGCTCAGCGACCGGTTCGGTCGTCGCCTGGTGTTGCTCGCGGGGCTGTGCCTGTACATCGCCTTCAGCCTGCTGGCGGCTCTGTCGCCCAACTTCAACGTGCTGCTGGCCGCGCGCGTGTTGCAGGGCGCCGGCGCGGCGGCCACGCGGTCGATCCCTCTGTCGATCATTCGCGACCGCTTCGAAGGCCGGGCCATGGCGCGGGTGATGTCGCTGACCTCGATGGTGTTCATGGCTGCGCCGGTCGCGGCGCCCAGCCTGGGGCAGCTGGTGCTGGTGCTGTCGTCCTGGCCCTGGCTGTTCGGCATGTTGGCCGCCTTGGCGGCATCCACAATGATGTGGGCGGTGCTGCGCCTGCCCGAGACCTTGCATTCGCAGGACCGGTTGCCCATTCAGTCCCGGCGCATCGCCGGCTCCTTCGCGACGGCCATGCGCAACCGGACCGCGCTCGCCTACACCGTCGCCCAAACCCTGCTGTTCGGGGGATTGCTCGGCTTCATCAATTCGGCTCAGCAGGTGGTGGCCGAGGCCCTCGGCGCGGGCGACCGCTTCGCGATGGTGTTCGCCATCTGCGCCAGCTTCATCGCCGTCGCGTCGCTGGTGAACGCCCGATTGGTCATGCGGTTGGGCATGCGGCGGTTGTCGCACGCGGCGCTCCTGGCGTTCATCGCCTCGGCGGCCGTGCACCTGTCCATCGCCCGGTCCGGCCACGAGACCTTGGCGGTGTTCGTCGCCTTCCAGGCGCTGAACATGTTCTGCTTCGGTCTGACGGCCGGCAATTTCCTGGCCATGGCCATGGAGCCGATGGGGCATCTGGCGGGCGTGGCTTCGGCCTTCCAGGGGTTCGTTTCGATGGTCGGCGCCACATTGATAGGCTTTGCAGTCGGCCAGCGCTTCAACGGCACGGTTGCGCCCGTGGAGGCGGGCTACCTGATCTGCGGACTGCTCGCCCTGGCGGCGGTGCTCGTGGCCGAGCGCGGACGCTTGTTCCGGCCGCACGAGGCCGGCGGCGCGCATTCCGTTGTTCTGCACTGACATCTTCGGATCGGGGGCGGGCCGAAGAACCGCGCCTGCCGATCGGTAGGAAAAGATCTGAGACCGGCTAGGATGGTCGCCCAATGGGGTTCGGGTGGCGACTATGGGAAGGACCGAGGTTTTGTCGATCGGGCGCCGGTCGGTTTGTGTAGCCCTCGGCGCGCTGTGGCCGACCCTCGCTCTGGCGCGATCGGCAGGCGACGATTACCTGCTGCTGATCCTGTGCGACGCGGCCGGGGGGCGCGAAGCTGAGTTCGACATCGGATGGTCGACCTATCTGCGACAACTGGCCAGGCTGTCGGAGGTTACCCGCGTGGAGGATTTCCGCCGCGCGGCGATCCGTCTGCGCGGGGGCGCCCAGCCGCTGCCGGCGTTTCTGGGGGTCGTCTCGGTCCATACCGCCGATTTCGCGGCCTGGGTTCAAGCGCTTGGCCAGCAGGAGCGCGGCGGCGCGCTCGCCATGGGCCCCGCCGTGGATCCGGCGAGCGTGCGCCTCCTTGGCTACCGCGAGACGGGCGTGTGGTCGCATCCGGCGCCCGAGCCTGGCGACCAGTATCTGCAACTGGTGTTCGCGGAGGCCTCGCCGGGACGCTCCGCCGAATACACCGCCTGGTTTCGCGAGCATCACGGCCCGGAATTGACCCAAGTCCCCGGCGTGGTGCAGGTGACCGCCGCTGTGCGCGTGTCCACGGCGTCCGCCTCCGGCGGTGGGGCGGCGGCGCCGACCTATCTGTCGGCCATGCGCTTCGAGACCCCCGACATTCTCAGGTTCAAGGACACGCTGGAGAGCGCGGCCAAGACCACGGTCTCGCCGTCGAGCGCCTACGATCTGGCGCATGCCTGGCGCGAGACCTATGCGCGGCGTGGGGCGCCGATCGACGGCGTGTCAAATGGGCAAGCGCCTGACGGCGCGAGTGCGACGCCCGCCCCCGATCGATAGGACACGGCGCGGCGCCCTGTCGCTAAGCCAACGCCGGATAAATCCGCTTCGCTGTACCGGCGAAGATCAGGGCGCGGTCGGCGGCGGACAGGAACGACAAGGCTCCGCGAGCATCGGCGACCACCGCGGACAGGGGGCCGGGTGTAGCGGGAATGTTGGAGCCGAAGGCCATACGCCGGGCGCCGTAGGCCGCGACCAGGCGGCTGAAGAAGGCCTCGGGCGTCGATTTGCCCGCGCGGGACTGCAGGATCGTGCGAGACGTGACCTTGAGGTTCAGATTGGGATAGGCCGCCAGGTCGAACAGGGCCTGGGCCTGGCGATAGGGCGGCCCCTCGTCCAGAGCGGGATCGGCGGCGTGGTCAAGCACGACCACCGCTTTGGGGTAACGCCTCAGCAGAACCGCCAGGTTATCCAGGCCCGACAGATGGGTATCGACGCACACGGGCACGCCCTCTTGCTCCACATACTCCCACACCGGAAAAGCGCGCGGATCGGCGAGCATAGCCGGTTGAGTTCCCCCGCCGGTGAAGATGCGAAGCCCCGCCAGGCCGCACTTGCGCCAGCCAGCGAGCGTCTTGACCGCATCGGGCGCGAAGGTGTCGATCGAACACACCCCCGCGAAGCGGTGGGGGTCGCTCGCCACGCAATCGGCCAGATAGCTGTCGTCCACACCGTAGAAGGTCGATACCTGGACTATGGCCGCCTTGGCCACGCCGGCGGCGTTCATCTGCGCCACGAGTTCTTCGAAGGGCAGGGGACGCTGTTTGGCGAAATCCGACGGCACGCCGCCGAACGGATGGGGTGGATAACGCGTCACGTCGGCCGAGATGATATGCGGGTGGATGTCGATGATCTCTTCAAGCGCCTGCGCCGCCGCCAGGGCAGGCGCGAGGGCCAGGCTGAGGCCGCCCGCGATTGCCGATCGCCGCGATGACGCCGCCAGCTGTTTCGAACGGGTGTCCATGCATGTTCCCCTGAGCGTACCGCCCAATAGGAGCGGCAAACGACGTCAGCGCAAGGGCTCTTCCCGCCGGCTGCTTTTGCTGGAGGCCTGGCCTTGACGATTGAAACGGCTCGGCTTTCATGGGCGGCCATTAGGAGGAGGCGATATCATGATCGACCGGCAAAACGATAAACCGCGGGCTTGCCGGGGGCGGCTATTGCTCGGTGCGGGGACAGCGGCGCTCCTGGTCGTATCGAGCGCGGCGCAGGCCGCCGAGCCGGCCAAGGGCGGCTGGATCCTTCACGAATTCATCGATCCCGCCGGTCCGCCGCTCGCGGCCGCGGAGGCCTTCATCAACGACCAATGCGGCCCGTCGAGTTTGGACGGCGTGCAGTTGCTGGCCGTGCAGCCCGGCCATGAGTCGAACATCAACCTGCACATCTATTGCCGGGTCGATCACGCGCCCGGCGTTCACTACGCCCTGAGCCTCCAGCCGATGGACAAGACCAAGTTCGATGCCGGCGTGCTGCCGGTGCTGGACCGGCCGGGCGTGCGCATTGGGCCGTTCTATTTCGGCCAGAACGGCAAGGGCGACGGTTTCGTCCTGGTGGAGAAGACGCACTGAGACGCCCGGCGCGCCGTCGGTGGTGACCGACGGCGCGACGCGGCCCGGATCAGGCCGGCGTTTCGTAGGAGAAGTCTGTTTCGGTGCCCGCCGCTGTCCGTGTGGGCGCGGTGAGGATGTCGGTGATCACGAACGGCCGACGCCATCCCGTCACGATCATGGGAAAGTGGCGCACGCCGCGCGGAATGACGATGCAGCGCGGCGCGTCGAAGTGAAACACCTGCGCCTGATCGCCCTCGCCCAGGTGGAACTCCACATGGGCGCCGAGGTCACGCGGATTGGCAGGGTCCGTGCCGGTGAAGATCATGAGATTGTCGGCGTTGTGGTGGAACTTGGGATAGGGCCCGCCGCGGTGGCCGTCCGGACCCACGTGTATGATCTTCTCTGCGCCGGCGGGCGTGCCCGGCATCATCACGTGATCGCCGGTGACCATCCAAGTCTCGATCCAGTGCTCGGCCGCCGGAAAATGATCCTGGCCGTACATCCACACGGCGGCCTTGCCCGGTTCGGGCGGCTTGGGATCCTTGAGGAACATCTCGACGCAGTTGGCCGACAAGTCGGCTTTCGGCGGGCGGCTCACTTGGGGTTCTCCGCGAAGAACTTCTTGTACTCGGACATGTCGTCGCCGATCACTTCGTGGATCTTGGCGTCGTCGCCCACGTAGTCCCACGCCTGAACGATGTCGGCCGCCTCCTTGGACGGCTGGGTAAAGACGCAGAACATGGTCAGCATGCGCCGGAACTGGGTGATGTAGATCGGCCCGTGGCGAACGCCCTTGGGCACGAACACCGCGCGCGGTTCGTCGAAGTGGAAGATCGACTCGTTGCCGCCTTCGCCCAGATGAAACTCCACGTGCGCGCCCAGGTCCTTCATGTTGTCCGGATCCGACCCTGAAAAGATCATCAGCTTGTCGGCGTTCATGTTGTACTTTGGATAGGGCCCGCCCTTGTGCCCGTCGCGCATGGTGTAGATGCGCTTTTGCACTTCCGCCGGAAAGCCGCTCATCATCATGTAGTTGCCGGTGATCGGCATGATCTCGGTCAGGATGGGCGTGGCCTCGAAATAGTCCTGGCCCTTGAATTCCTGGCCGAAGATGTAGGTGCCGGCGCGCCCGGGGCGACGCGGGTTGTCTTCGCGCAGCAGCATCTCCACGCAATGGTCGTCGTATTTGCTCATGTCTCGATCCTGTTGTGGGGCGTCTTAAGTCGGATGGGGCGTTCAGGTCAGGAGGTTGCCGGGGTCGCGCCCGCGACCTCCGTGGAGTCGAACTGTCGGCGATAACGGATGATCACCAGTGAGGCGCCCGCCAGAGGCACCAGCATCAGCCGCCACATCGCCGCGTAGCCGAGGCCCTGAGCCAGCGCGCCGCCGAGGGCGCCGCCGAACAGGTTCCCAATGTCCTGGCCCATATAGGCGGTGCAACTGGCGGCCCCGCGCCGGTCGTGCGGCACGCGGCGTAGGCACACCGCCATCAACGTCGGCTGGCAGCCGGCATAACCGAAGGCCGCCAGCGCGGCGCCCACCAGGAACATCGGCAAGGCGTGGGCGACGCTAATCGTCAGGAAGGATGCGGCCAGGAAGCCCATGCACAGTTGCAGGATGCGGCTTGATCCGAAACGGTCGGCCAGGTGGCCGATGAGCGGGCGGCTGCCGACCAGGACCACCGCCAGGACGGTGAAATACAGGCCCATCTGCTCGGCCTTAACCCCGCGCGTGGCGCCAAACAGGATGAGGAAGGCGTTGACCTGGCACCAGACCATGGCCTCGACCAACAGGACGAACGCTGGCGCCAGCACCGCGCTGGAGAAAATACTGTCCAGCCGCACGCTGAAGGGGCGGGGCGGGGTCGTGGTGTCGAAGCGGGCGATGGCGGCGTAGGCGGTCGTCGCCAGCACGACGGCCGTCACCACCGCGAAAGCGGCGTTGTAGCCGAACATGCCCGAAAGTTTCAGGCCGATCACCGGGGCGAAGGCCTGCACCGCCACCGTGCCCAGGGTGTAATAGCCCATCCCGGTGCTCATCCGCTCCTTGGGGATGGCGTCGGCGGCGATCACGAAGCACACCGGCGTCAGGAAGCCCATGGAGGCGCCCGCCAGCAGGCGCGAGATCACCAGCACGGTGATGCTGTGGGCGCAGGCATAGAGGCCGCAGGCCGCCGCCAGAAGGCCCAGCGCCAGCAACAGCACCCACTTGCGCTTGACCGCGTCAATGGTGGGCGATGAGACCAGCTTGAGCATCATAGCCGTGAGGGCGAACAGGCTCGACACCACGCCGATCAGCGTCGGGGCGGCCCCAAGCGCGCCGGCGAACGGCCCTGTCAGCGTGTTCATCGAGTACACGGCGTACTGACTGAACATGTTGATCATGAAGATCGAGACGAAGCGCGCATTGATTATGCCCGGGGGCGATACTGGCCGCGCAGCCGTGCCGCTAGTCATGATGCTCAACGCCTTCCCTGGCGCCGCTGCGGCTTTGGACCGGCGGCGATACTTGTCATCCCGTCCGTGTGAGCGGCTGGCCTGCGCACCGTTCGTGACCGCGACTCGCGGCCAAATCCGTATGCTGGTGGGCCCGGTTCAGGCCTCGACGGTCGAGCGGACGTAATATTCCCGTTCGAGCGGGCTGTCTTCGACCAGCTCGACCTTGTAGCCGTCGGGATCCTGGATGAAGGCAATTGCCCGGTCGCCGTTCTTCATCGGCCCCGCCGGGCGGATCACATTGCCGCCAGCCGCCTGGATCTTGGCGCAAGCCTTGTAGACGTCCTCGACGCCGACCGCGAAGTGGCCGAAACCCGTGCCCAGATCGTAGCTGTCGACGCCCCAGTTATAGGTCAGCTCGAGCACTGTTCCTGACTCCATATCGTCGTAGCCGACGAAGGCGATGGTGAACTTGCCGTCCGGGAATTCGCGCTTCCATAGCAAGCGCATACCCATCGCGCCGGTGTAGAACGCGATGGAGCGATCCAGATCGCCCACCCTCAGCATGGTGTGCATCATCCGCATGGCATTCCTCCTGCCGAATTGAGGCCCGTAGGCGGCGCGACAACCTGAGGTGCGCCGGCGCCCATTCCGCCCTCCGTCTTGCCAATATCCGGTATGACGTGATAGCCCATGATTTGATTATTGGTATATGTTTTAGTTATAGGTTATATGGTTCCTCCGCTCTCGATCTTCCGCAATCGGTTGCGCATGCGCCACGTTCAACTGCTGCAGGCGTTGGCGGAAAAAGGGTCGCTGCGAGCGGCGTCGGAAATGATCGGCATCACACAGCCCGCGGCCACCAAGGCCTTGCAGGAGCTGGAGGACATGGTGGGAACGCCGCTGTTCGTGCGCCATCCGCGCGGCCTGGAGCCCACCCCCTATGGCGCGGCGTTCACGCGCTACGCCAAGACCTCGCTAGAGGACTTGCGCGCACTCCGCTCCGACCTGGCGGCGATGGAGAACGGCAACGTGGGGCGCGTGCGGATCGGCGCGATCATGGCGGCGGCGGCGGGGTTCCTGACGCCGGCTATCGTCTCGCTGAGCGCCAGCCATCCTCGGCTGCAGCTGTCGGTCCAGGTGGACACCAGCGACATCCTGGTGCGGGCGCTCAACGATGGGCTGCTGGACCTTGTGATCGGCCGCATTCCCACCGACTGGGAGTCCGAGCATCTTAGCTTCCAACCTCTTCACAACGAGCATCTGATGCTCGTGGCGCGGCCGAACCATCCCGCCTGCGCGAGCCCGCCGGCCGAACGGCGCGACTTGGCCGATTTCCCGTGGATTCTGCAGGCCAGCCCCAGCCCGATGCGTCAAGTGATCGAGAAAACCTTCCACGAATGGGGCGGCGTCAAGCCTGTGGCCATGATCGAGACCTCGTCGATCCTGACCACGGTCTCGCTGCTGGGCGAGACCGACATGGTGGCGGTGGTGCCCGATGTGGTGGGGCGATACTTCGCCGACATTGGCGCCCTGGCGCCCGTCCCGGCGCCGATCAGCGGTAGCCTGCCCAACTATGGCCTGATCTTGCGATCCAGCCGCGAGTCTACCCCCGCCATGGCCAGTGTGATCGAGGTGATCCTGCGCGAAGCCCGCGCGGCCGCCTCGGACTGACGTGGACGAGAACAGGCGGCGGCCTGGGTTGGAAAAAGGGGCTTGGCGGACTGGTCTTGCCGTAATACCAGTGCTCGTGCCGGCGGAACGCTCCGCCGCCATGACCGGAAGCCCGCTCGCCTCCGATCAGGCAAGGGCCCCCACGGCGATCGGTCAAAGGTTGACGGCATGAAGATCAAATCGGTCCGGGCGAGGGTGTTCGATTGGAGGGGCGCCACGACCCCGCCGCAGGGCAACTTCTGCTCCAACGCCATGGACCTGGTGTACGACAAGCGAGCCGGGCAGAGCGCCAGCGACGCCGACACGATGAACCGGTTCCGGTTCCACAGCTGGACTGTGGTCGAGGTCGAGACGGACGACGGCATTGTCGGGCTGGGCAACGTCGCCCTGGCTCCGCGCATCGCCAAGGCCATCATCGACGAGTACCTGACGCCCCTGGTGGTCGGTCAGGACCCGTGGGACTACGAATACCTGAACCAGAGGATGTATCGGGCGACGCACGCCTGGGGCCGCAAGGGCGTAGGCATGGCGGCGATCTCCGCCGTCGACATCGCCATTTGGGACATTCTGGGCAAGAGCGTCGGCAAGCCGGTGTTCAAGCTCCTGGGCGGACGGACCAAGGAAAAGATCCCCTGCTACTACAGCAAGCTGTACCGCACCGACCTGGCGGAGATGCAGCGCGAGGCCCAGATCTTCCTCGACCAGGGGTTTCGCGCCTTCAAGATGCGCTTCGGCTATGGCCCCGCGCACGGCGCCGAGGGCGTCGCCGAGAACCTCAGGTCCGTCGAGGCCGTCCGCGAGGTGATCGGCTACGACAACGACCTAATGCTCGAGTGCTACATGGGCTGGAACCTCGAGTACGCCAAGCGCATGCTGCCCAAGCTCGAGCGCTATCAGCCGCGCTGGCTCGAGGAGCCGGTGATCGCCGACGACATCAACGGCTATGCCGAGCTCAGCCGCCTGACCAGCATCCCGATCTCCGGCGGAGAGCACGAGTTCGGCCTCTACGGTTTTCAACAACTGCTGGAGCAGCGCGCGGTCAGCGTGGTGCAGTACGACACCAACCGCGTGGGCGGCATCACCATGGCGCACAAGATCAACGCCCTGTGCGAAGCCTTCAGTGTGCCGGTGATCCCGCACGCCGGCCAGATGCACAACTACCACCTGACCATGAGCAGTCTGAACTGCCCGATGAGCGAGTACTTCCCGGTCAACGACGTCGAGGTGGGTAACGAGCTGTTCTACTACATCTTCGACGGCGAGCCGGTCGCCGAGGGCGGCTTCCTGCAACTGGACGACGCCAAGCCAGGGTTGGGCCTCAGCCTCAAGCCCGACGACCTCGATCAATTCAGCATCCTCGGCTAGACCATGTCTCTCAGCCGCGCCGGACGCTTCAGGGGCGTTTTCCCCGTAGCCCCCACCACCTTCGACGAGGCCGGTGCGCTGGACCTGGAAAGCCAGAAGCGCTGCATCGACTTCATGATCGACGCCGGCTCCAACGGCGTCTGCATCCTGGCGAATTTCTCCGAGCAGTTCCTGCTCTGCGACGAGGAACGCGATCAGCTGACGGCCTGCATTCTGGAGCATGTCGCAGGGCGCGTGCCGGTGATCGTGACCACGACCCATCCCGCCACCGCCGTCTGTGTGGAGCGATCACGCCGGGCCCAGGCGATGGGCGCGGCCATGGTCATGGTCATGCCGCCCTATCACGGCGCCACGATCCGTGTGTCCGAGGCGAAGATTTACGAATTCTATGCCGCGCTGTCGGATGCGATCGACATCCCCATCATGATCCAGGACGCGCCGGTGAGCGGCGTCATGCTGTCCGCGCCTTTCCTGGCGCGTATGGCGCGCGAGCTTGAACAGGTGGCCTATTTCAAGATCGAGACGGCGGGCACGGCCTCCAAGCTGCGCGAGCTTATTCGGCTGGGCGGCGGGGCTATCGAGGGGCCGTGGGATGGGGAAGAGGGGATAACCCTCCTGGCCGATCTGGATGCCGGCGCGACCGGGGCCATGACCGGCGGGGCCTATCCCGACGGAATGCGGCTGATCGTTGACGCCTATGTCGACGGGCGGCGCGACGAGGCCGCGGCCTACTACCAGCGCTGGCTGCCCCTCATCAATTACGAGAACCGTCAGGCCGGCCTGCTCGCCGCCAAGGCCCTGATGAAGGAGGGCGGCGTGATCGCCTGCGAGGCGCCGCGCCACCCCCTGCCGCCCCTGTCGCCCGAGACGCGCCGGGGCCTGATCGAGACTGCGCGCAGGCTGGATCCAATGGTCCTGCGCTGGGGCCGATAGCGGCATCCAGGCGAATTGGCGTTGCGGCCCTGGCGTTGTACGGTCGCGCTCGCCACGACCGTCGGATTGCGGTCAGAGGCGTCTTTCGCGAGCCCGCACCGCCATGAATCTGATCCCCCGTCTTCCAGGCGACCGCGGCGGCGGGCGCATCCAAAAGCAGACAGTCAAGGATCAGATCAGCGATAAACTCGCCTACATGATCCATTCCGGCCTGTTGCAGGCCGGCGACGAACTGCCGTCCGAGCGAGACCTCGCCGCGACGCTGGGCGTATCCCGCGTGACCGTGCGCGCCGCGATCCGCGTGCTGCAGGAACGACGGATGATCGAAATCCACCAAGGCTCTCGCACGCGTGTGCTGGGCCCGGGCCCAGCACCGTTCTACGAGACCGTCGGCGCCCTGGGCCGGCTGCGCGATCGCTCGTTCGGCGAGGTCGCCGAGGCGCGCGAGCTGGTCGAGACGCAGGTCATCGCCTTGGCCGCGCAGCGCATCGGCGGCGCCGAGCTTGCGCGCCTGGAGAGCCTGCTCGGCGATCAGGAAGGCATGCTCGAAGACCCCATCGGTTTTCAGATTTCCGACCGCGAATTCCACGACACGCTCTACGGGGCCTGCCGCAACAAGCTGTTGGTCGATGTCGCCGCGGACTTCTACGACTATGCGCTGGAGTTCCGCCGCGCGGCGCTGCAACGGCCCGGCGCGATCGCCCAAAGTGTGGCGGAGCATCGCGAGATCCTTGCCGCCCTCAGCGCACACAACCCCGAAAGCGCCAAGGCCGCCATGCAGCAGCACCTAGAACAGGTACGGAAGACCACCTTGGTGGAAATGGCGGATATGCCCCGGACCGCGGAAGGCACGCCCTAGGCCGTGTCAAGCTCTCTGGTCCTTTGACTAACTGGCGGACGACCCCTCGCCGGACGTGTTTAGGTCAACCGCGCAAAAAAAGCCCCGCTGAAACGCCGCGGGGCAGTCGCCCGCGCCAGAGGGTGTCGAGCGCGGGTCTCAGTGAACGCCCGAGCCAGATCCACCGAGGTGGATCCCGCCAAGACTGGTATTATTATAAAACCAATGATCCGCCGGACAAGGCGCCACGCCACGCCGCATCACGCGTTGGGTATAACTGCAATTAATATAGCGCGGCCTGGAATTTCTTGAATGAGTCTTGTTACGTCATGTGCCGACAAGTTTACCAGTACGGTACAATTAGTAATCATATTACATAAAAGAAATATTGCGACAATTTTTGGGCAATTGCCAGAACATCGAAATCGGACGCTGTTCGGTGAACGCAGATATTGCTTTCTGCGCTCTTACATGGCTCGAAAATCAGTAATAAAATCCGCCTGAAGCGCGGCTTCCGTAAATCGTGTTGCGCGGCAATGGTGGTATACCTATACTACCAGTAGGGCTGCGCATGGCCGGCGGAATCCCTCACCTAGATGGTCGAGAGTCCGCAAGCCGCGCATCGCCAACCTCGCCGCCTTGGCTGAGCTTGGTTCGCCCTTGCGAGTGGGACGCGTGGCCGCCGTGGGCGGCGCATGGACTGTAAATCCAGAAGAGGGGAGGATTTTGATGAAATTCTCAAAAATGCTTATGTCGGCTAGCAGCGTCGCGGCGCTGGGGTTCATGGGAGCTGGCGAGGCGATGGCCGCAGACGCCGTCCAGGCGCCCGGGACCGCTACGATCCAGGAAGTGGTCGTGACGGCGCAGAAGACCGAGACGACGGCGTCCAAAACGCCGATCGCCCTCAGCGTCTTTTCCGGCAGCCAGTTGCAACAGCAAGGCGTGGTCAGCGTCGCCAACCTCGACGAACTGGCGCCCGGCGTCGTTGTGGCCAACCAGAGCCACGGACCCAGCATCAGCATCCGCGGCGTGACTACGACCGATACGACCAGCAAGGGCACGCAGGATATCGTCTTCACCGTCGACGGCATTCCGATCGGCCGTCCGCAGGAAATGGCGCTGGGCTTCTTTGATACGGAACGCGTGGAAGTTCTGCGCGGCCCGCAAGGCACCCTGTACGGCACAAGCAGCACCGCCGGCGCCGTCAACATCATCACGGCCAAGCCGAAGGACGCCTTTGACGCCAGCGGCGACTTCGAGATCGGCAACTACAACACCCGCCGCGGCGACGCGATGGTCAACATTCCGATCACCGACAATTTCGCGGTGCGGGCGGCGGCCAACTTCAATTATCGCGACGGCTTCCTGACCCCGATCCTCGGCCAGCCCACCATCGCGACCGAGCCTAAGCAGGATGACGAAAACAACATGTCGGGCCGCATCACGGCCCTTTGGAAGTTCGACCCGAACGGCAGCCTGCAGGTCACGGGCACCTTCGGCCATGTGGGCGGCACGGGCAATCAAACCAGCGCCATCTACGACCGCGTTCTGGGCTCTTCGTCCGGCCGGTTCAACATCTTCTACAACCCCTATGCCGGGTTGATGAGCGACGACTTCGTCAACTTCAACGCCGAACTGAACTACACCTTCGGGCCAGTTCACGTGGTGTATGACGGCGCCCGTCTGCATTTCATGGGGGACGAAAACAACAACCCCTCGTCGACCGATCCGAACGCGCAGGGCAGCACGCCCACCTACAACTGGTCGGTCTATCACTCGTCCGTCACCACGGACTCGCACGAACTGCGCCTGTCGAACGCCGAGCCCGGCCGTTTCGAGTGGTTGATCGGCGGCAGCTACTTCCGCGAGCTCAACAACGAAGACGACCAGAACTGGCAGTCGCTGGTGTCCTGCTCGCCGTCCTTGGCCCCGTCGTGCAGCGGCAATCCCAACCCGGACATTGTCGGTCCAGACCTGCACGAAACCAAGAGCGTGTTCGGCCAAGCCGACTATCACGTGACCGACCAGCTCAAGCTGACCGGCGGCTTGCGCTACACCTCCGACGACATGTATCGCCACGCCACGGTCGCGGCGGGCGGTCCTCCGTTCTTCAACGCTCAAGGCGGTCCTTGCGGCCCGGTCAACGGTGAATGCGTCCTGGGCGGAAGCGTCCTGAACGACAACGGCTCCGAAGCGGCCAGCAAGCTGACGTGGCGTATCGCGGCCGACTATCAGTTGACCCCGGGCCAGATGGTCTATGGCTATGTCGCCACGGGCTACAAAGCCGGCGGGTTCAATGACCTCAATCCGCAGAACCCAAAGGGCGGAACCGTGCCCTATGGCCCGGAATACAACACCGCCTACGAAATCGGCTACAAGGGCCGGCCGATGTCGAACCTGCAGTTCAGCACCGATCTGTACTACTACGACTACAGCCAATATCAGCTGACGGGCGCCACCTTCTTCACGCCTAACTTTACGGGCGGCGCTCCGGTGGTCCTGATCTACACGACAATCGCGCCGGCCAAGCTGTTCGGCTGGGAAAACGATCTGAAGTGGAACTTCACGCCCAACGACACGCTCAACTTCGCCGCCAGCTTCGAAGAGGGCTATTTCGAGAACGGCGCCAAGGTCGGTTTCATCTATTCCAACCAGGTCAACTGGGCGGGCAAGAGCCTGGACAACCTGCCCAAATATTCGGGTACCGTCTCTTATGAGCACCGCTGGACACTAAACGACGGGGCCAAGATCAGCGCCCGCGTCGGCACGCGCTACAGCAGCGGCTATTTCGAGAGCAACACGGGCGGCAACGGCAATCCGTTCTCGGGCGTCTACTCGGTGCCCCCGCACCAGTTCTTCCAGCCCGCGTTCACTCGGTCGGATATGGATGTCAGCTATACGACCGGCAACGGCAAATACAGCATCGACGCTTTCGTCCGGAATCTGGAAGACAAGGTGCAGATCCTGAATGCGCCAAGCCCGGACAACGGTCCGCCCGAAACGGCTGACGGATACGGCGTGCGCGTGTCCGACCCGCGCACCTTCGGCGTCCGGGTTAGCATGAGGTACTAGTCCTAGCCGGGCGGTTTCAGCGCCGTCTTGGGGACTGGCCGGCATCCGCCGCGCCGGTCCGCAAGGCGGCGTTTTGCTGTTCGGACGCCGGCTTGCGCACCGCGTCGGGGACGCTTAGCCCTTGACGAAGGCGTTGCCCGCGCCGGCGGGCAGCTTTGCCGTGTCGGCGACGCCCACCAGCGCGACCAGGGCAAGGATCAGGAAAGCGAGCCTGTAGGGGACGCTGGCGTCGGTCACGCCGGCCGTTCTTGACGCGACCCCCGCGCCGCGCACCGCGAGCGCCGCGAGCGCGATCCCCGCCGCGCCGCCGATCTGATTGACCGTGGCGAACAGTCCGTTGGCGTCGCTGAGGTGCGGGCGCGGCACGTCGGCGAAGGCCAATGTCGAAAGGGTGGTGAACTGGAGCGAGCGGGTCATCCCGCCGGCAAACAGGATCGCCACCGTCGCGAGCAGGGGCGTCCCGCGGTCGATAAGGGCGCACGCGGCCAGGCTCGCGGCGGACAGCACGCCGTTGGCGATCAGCACCGGGCGATAGCCAAACCGGCGAAGTATCGGCGTGGTCACGGTCTTCATGCCGAGATTGCCCGCGAACAGGGACAGGAGCAGCAGCCCGGCATGGAAGGGGTCGAATCCGAACCCGGCCTGGAACATCAACGGCAGCAGAAACGGCGCGGCTCCGATCGCCATGCGCACGCACGAGCCGCCGCGCAACGAGGCGCGGAAGGTCGGGATCGCGTAGGCGGCAAGACTCATCAGGGGCGCCTTCGCGCGCCACAAATGGCGCACCGCGACGGCGAGGACCGCTAGGCCGCCGACGAAATAGGCCAGGGCCGAGACGTTCGCGCGCGCCTCGGCCGTCTCCAGGGCGATCAGGATTGTCAGGGTGCCAACGCCGCACAGCACAAATCCCGGCCAGTCGAACGGTCGCCGCGTCTCTCCGTAGGCGTCCGGAACCAGGGCCAGGGCCGCCACCAGCGCGCACACGCCCAGCGGCGCGTTGAGGTAGAAAATCCAGCGCCAGCCCAGATGTTCGGTGATGAATCCGCCAAGCGGAGGCCCAAGGACCGGGGCGATCAAGGCCGGCCAGGTGAGCGAGGTCAGCGCCGCCATCAAGCGATCCTTGGGCGTGAAACGCATGACGATCAGACGTCCAACCGGCACCATCATCGCGCCGGCGCCGCCCTGGATCGCGCGCAGAACGACGAAGTCCGTCAGGGTTCGCGTAAGGCCGCACAACGCGGACGCCAGGGTGAACGCCAGGAGCGCGGAGGTGAAGATTTTCCGTGCGCCAAAGCGGTCGGCGATCCATCCGCTGACCGGAATAAAGACTCCCAACGCGAACAGATAGGCGCTGACGCCTACGTTCATGCCCAGGACAGAACCGCCGAAGGCGCGCGCCATCGACGGCAAGGCTGTGGTGACGATGGTCCCGTCGAGGATTTCCATGAATAGGGCGCCGGTGACTAGCGCCATCACCAGGCGCAGCCGCGCCGGCGCTAAGCCGTTCGGGGCGGCGATGGGGGAGTGGACGTCGTTCATGAAATCTCGCACCCGCCTAGCTGCGGTATCCCGCCGATTTGCGCAACGAAGGCGAGATCCTTTGTCTTCAGGCAAAGCGCCAACGGGCTGGATCGGGGCCAGCATGGTGGGGTCCGGCCGGCGCCGTGGGTGCGACAAGCGTCCGGTCGCTTCGCTGAGGCGTTCAAGTCATTCAAGCGCCGGATGGCGAAGGATATTCGGCTGCGCAATGGTCTTGGCGGTAATGAAATCATACTATATGTATTTTCAGATTATGTAACAAGAATGGCGTATAATAAAACATAATCAAATATATTATTGTTGATCGTGATATCGCCAAAGCGACGAAGCCGAGGGCGAGCGTTGCTCATTGTTGGTGAGTCATTAAGATCGTCCCATCTATTCTGAAGCCCGGAGACAGGTGCGGGTGTCGTCGATTGGCTTCGCGAGCATGGAGGGCCGGTGGACGGGGCGTTCAAATGTGGCGCTCATCAAACGATCGACCTTTCGTGGCCGTTTCAGCACTTAAGGACGTGACCTTGCGCCGCGCGATCCGCCTTTAGGTGGAGGGGAAATCGATTGCCGCCCGGGGGCTGCGAGCATCGCCCGGCCGGTCTGTAGCGCCGGACCGCCGCGGGATTGAATGATGATCATAGACAAAGCCGAAACCGCGACCCTGCTGGAGATCTTGCGAGACGCCATGCGGTCTGGGCGCGCCATCGAGGCCAACCAGATCCGGTTCGTCGGTTTGGGAGACATCAAAGCCAAGGCGGGGGACAAATGGCGGCGTATCGCCGATTGGGTCCAACAGAGCGCCGAGACCTTCCTGCGCCATCGCCTCGCCGCTGACGATTTGCTGATCCCGGCGGAAGACGGCTTCATCGTCATCTTCATGGATGTCGCTCAAGTGGAAGCGCGGCGCGCCAGCCTGCAGAAGGCGATGAACGAGTTCTATATCGGCGTGGAGGGGGCGCCGGCCGTTGTGCGGGTCCAGATGGATGAGGGGGCCATCTCGTCCGACCTGTTATGGCGCCTGATCGGCGAGACAAATCCTGGGCCCAGGGCTGGGGCCGAAGGCGCCGCGCCGCAAGCGCGAGCCGTGGCCGAGGCCCGGGGGATCGCGCCAGAGTTCACCTTCGCCCCGATCTGGTCTCCGGCCCAGGAGATGATGACCAGCTATTGGCTGGCCTTCCGGCCGCTCGATGGTCCGCACAATCCGTTCGGTTATGTGACCGCGGCCAAGCCGGAGGACACCGATGTTCTGGACCTTGATCTTCAGATTCTCGCCGCGGCTGTAGGGGGCCTCAAGGCCTCGATCGAGTCGAACAGGAAATGCCTGGTCGGCTTCACCGTGCACGCCTCGACGATGAGCCGTCCGGCGCGCCGACGCGTCTACATGAACAGCCTCGCCGAGACGCCTGAAGCGTTACGGGCCTATCTCATGGCGCAGATATCGGATGTGGAGCCCGGCACGCCAGTGGCGACACAGACCGAATGGGTTCAGCAGATCCGTCCCTTCATCAATCGTGTGACCATCGAGGTCGACGCGCGAAAGTGGAACCTCGCGGGGTTCAAGGACATGGGTCTTACCAGCGTGGCCCTGGCGTTGGACTGGCGCCAGCATGCTGGGCGCCAGCGCCTGATGGCCAAGATCCGCAAGCTCGCGCGCCAGGTCAAAGATCATCACCTGCGTCTGCGAATTCTGGGCGTGACCGATCCGGACATCCTGGCGACCGCGCTGGATGTGGGCGCGGACTTCATGTCCTGTCCGACGATCTGGCCCCACCTCGCGGCGCCGGCCGGGGTGCGTCCATTCAGCCGCGCGGCCATGCTGAAGCAACTGCGCGGTATGGCCAAGCCAGGCCAGTCAGCAGCCTGAAACGGGCGTCCCGGAGCCGCCTGACCGCTTCGGGCCCGCACGTGAGGGATATGCGGCGACCAGCCGTTCGAGTAACCAGGGATCGAGCGTGGCCGTGTGATGTGGGTCAATGATCCATGGGACGCGACTGAACTTGGGAGATGAACGTGAGCGAAACAGGCGTCCGGTCTTGGCGCGTCATCATGGCGGCGCTGTTGGTGGTCTTGGGCATGCTGCCGATGGGCGATCTCGCGCAGGCGAAAGCGCGGCCGGGCGACGCCCTGGCTGTGGTCAAGCCCGCGATCAGTTGCGACGCACTCGGTAAGACCGACATCTCGGGCGCCGTGGGCGTCGGCGTCAGCCTTCAACAAGCCGCGCTCAAGACGACGGACAAAGGCTCCTACTGCGTGGTGACCGGCCAGATCGCTCCTGCGATCCGCTTCGAGGTCGATCTGCCCATGGAGCACTGGACCCAGCGTTTGCTGCAGGAGGGCTGCGGCGGGCTGTGCGGGAATGTCTCGACCGGTGTGGACAATGCCGGAACCTGCCTTCCGGCTCTGAACGGCGAACTGGTGGTTTCCACGGACAACCTGGGTCATGACGGGGGCGACGGCGCCTTCGGAGCCGACCCGCAAAAGCGGATCGACTTCGCCTATCGCGCCAATCACCTGACGGCCCTGGCGTCCAAGGCGCTGATCCGCGCCCTTTATGGCCGGCCACAGCGATACGCCTATTTCATGGGGTGTTCGGACGGCGGTCGCGAGGCCCTGATCGAGGCCCAGCGCTACCCGCAGGACTTCGATGGCGTTTCCGCCGGCGATCCGGCCGCCATGTTCCAGACGCAGAACTCCTTCTACGGCGCGTGGAGCGCCGACGCCAACAAGCGCGCGGACGGCGCGCCGATCCTGCTCGCCGCCAAGGGCCAATTGATCCACGATGCGGTCCTCGCGGAATGCGACACGCTCTCCGGGGTGAAGGATGGATTGCTGCAGGACCCGCGCGCCTGCCGCTTTGAGGCCGCCAGCCTGCTCTGCCCGCCGTCCGCCAGCGACACCGCCAAGTGCCTGACGCCGGAGGAGGCGACGGTCCTGCAGAAGCTGTACGACGGGGCTGGCGACGGCGCAGGCCATCTGTTCACCTTCCCGGCCGAGCGCGGCGGCGAGGCCTACTGGCATCTGCCTGCCAGCGCCGCCCCAGCCGGGCCTGGTATGGACTTCACGTCCACCTCCATCGCGAACGTGATCCTGCCGGAGGTGAGCCCGGCCGACGGCGACGTTTCCAAGTTCGCCTTCACCCAAGCCAACTTCGATCGAATGGCGCAGCTGGCCCCGCTCTACAACGGCCTCAACACCAATCTTAAGCCCTTCGCCGCGCACGGCGGCAAGTTGCTGGTATGGCACGGCTGGTCCGACACCGCGGTCACGCCCGAAGTGTCCATCGCCTATTATCGGGGCGTGCAGACATATATGGGCTCGGCCCAGACCGACGCCTTTCTGCGGCTTTTCCTGATCCCGGGCATGGGCCATTGCCAGGGCGGGGACGGGTATGACCGTTTCGACGTGCTCACGCCCCTGATGGCGTGGGTCGAGCACGGCGTGAAGCCGGCGAAGCTCCTCACCGGCAAGCGCAAACCCGCGCCGCAAGGGCAGGGCGGGGGCGGCGGCATGAACGGACCGCCCAAGATGGTCCCCGGCATACGGCCGATCCCGGCGAAAGAGCCCGACCTAGTCGCCACGCGTCCGGTCTATCCCTTCCCCTACCTGCCGCATTACGTCGGCCAGGGCGACCCGAACGACGCGACGAACTATGTCCAGATAAAAAGCCCCGTGGCCCGTCCGTGGCCCTTTGCCGGCAACGTGGCGACGAGCCTGATCGGTCCGAACAACCAGAAGCGTTACGCGGTCAAGGACGGCAGACTGGCGGTGGTCGATTGATGCGTTCATCGGACGGTGGGCCAAGCCCGCGCGAACCGGGACAACTTGGCGGAAGGGCGGCCGGCGAATGATGTACATCCATAGGCTCACCGCGTTTCTCGGCTCGGTGCTGCTGCTCTATATCGCTCTGACGGGCGCCGGCATTCAGCTGGCCGATATGCGCGCGTTGCTGACGCATGCGCCCGAGACCGATCCGGACATGCTGATGATCCGCCAGCATGTCACCGGGCCGCCCAACTACGCGGTGGTGTCCGCGCCCGACTACACCGCACCGGCTCTGCCGCGGAGCCTGGACCTCGCCGATGGATTAGAGCGCGCCGCCGCCCTGGGCCGCGCCTCCGCTCCGGGCGCCGACCTGCGGCTCGTGGAGTTGCGCATGGCCGAGGGACGGCCTGCCGCCCACGTGCAGATGGGGCCGCGGCAGATGATATTCGACCTCACCTCCGGCGCGCCGCTGCCGGCCGCCGATCTGCCGCCTCCGGTCCCCGACGACCTGGACAGTTCAGTGCGGTCGCAGATCAAACACCTGCATCGGTTCAATTATCTGGGTCAGCAGGGGACAGCGTTGGATGCGCTGGCGGGCATGCTGTTCGCGACCATGATCGTCACGGGGTTGCTGCAGTACTTCCGGTTGCTCAAGGCGCGCACGGCCATGGATCGGCCCTCGCCCCTGTGGCGCGCCGGGGGACTGTGGCGCGACCTGCACCGCTGGTCGGCGGTGCTCGCCAGCGTGTTCGTGGTCTGGATCGTGGCGACGGGCTTTTTGCTGGCGCTCGACAACGTGGGCGCCTACGTCGGCTCGCAGGTCCATCGACCCACCCCGGGCGCCCCGAGTGGATTCAAGGGGGATTTGTCCTCGCCGATCAACGACGCTGAACTGCCGGCGATGACTCAGACGACCTTGGCCGCTTTCGCCAAGGCTGAGCCCGATGTCGCCATCAAGGTGCTGCGTCTGCGCTATTTCGTGGGCTATCCCCAAGGCGTGGTCGTGGCGGCGGATCGCGACGCCACCCAGCGCGTCTTCAACGCCAAGACGGGCCAGCCCATGTCAATGAGCGAGCCGGGCTATCCCTTCCTCGGCTTTCCGTCGGGCTGGGAATGGCACCAGCGGCTTAAGCGGCTGCATCGGGGCGATTTCTTCGGCATGCCTGGCCGCTGGCTCGACACCGTCGGCGCCTTGGCCCTGGTCTATCTGTCGGTCTCGGGGGTGGTGATGTACGTGCAGTTGTGGCTGCGCCGTCGGCGCAATGGCCGCTCGGCCCTGATCTGGGGCTGACGTAAGCCACGGCTCAAGGGCGACTGCGCAGCTCGATCATCGCATGGGCCGCCCTCAGCCCAACGATGGCCATGATCAGGTCTTTCGGCCGGATCGGTTTGGCCAGGTGCATGTCGGCGCCGGCGCCAAGGGCGGCCTTGACCTGCTCGGTCAAGGCGTCGGCGGTCAGGGCCACGATCGGGGTGCGCGGCGCGCCCGTCCTGGCTTCGTGCGCGCGGATATGGCCGATCGCGGCCAGTCCATCCATCACCGGCATATGCAGGTCCATCAGGATCACGTCGAAGGGGTGTTGCGCCGCCGCCTCGACCGCCAGGGCCCCATTTTCCACCGTGGTCAGGTCCACGCCGAAGGGCTCCAGACTGAGAGCCACCACCTTCTGGTTGGTCGGATGATCCTCGGCTTGCAGCACACGCAGGCCTTCGAGGTTCGCGAGGGCGCCGGCCGCGTCCGTCGCGCGCGCCTCGGCGCCGGCCTCGGCCCGCGCGAGCGGCAGCTCGACGACAAAGGTCGCACCTTCGCCCGGGGCTGAAGACGCGTGGATCGATCCGCCCATCAGCTCGCAAAGCGAGGCGCAGATCGAAAGACCCAGTCCCGTGCCGCCGTATTGGCGGGTGGTCGAAGCGTCCGCCTGCTCGAAGCGACGGAACAGGCGCTCGGCTATCTCCTGACTGAAGCCCACGCCGCTGTCGCGCACCGTCATGCGCAGTCCGCCAGGGGCCGCCTCCACCGTCAGCGCCACCTCGCCCTCGGCCGTGAATTTCACAGCGTTGCTCAGCAGGTTTGAGAGAATCTGAGTGATGCGCACCTGGTCGCCCAGATAGCGGCCTTTCGCGTCTTCATCCACCGACCAGGTCAGCTCGACCCGGCTGGCCTTGGCCTGGGCCGCCGCCTTGTGCAGCGCGGCGATGCGCTCCACCGTCGGCTCCAGATCGAAGGGCTCAACGCACAGGGTCATCTGGCCAGCCTCGATCTTGGACACGTCCAGGATGTCAGTCAGGACCTGTTCAAGGAGCCGAGCGGACGACACGACCAATTCGGCCATGACGCGGTTCTCCGGATTGATCAGGCGGTTGGCCAGGATGTCCGAAAGGGCGACCACGCCGTTGAGCGGCGTGCGCAACTCGTGGCTCATATTGGCCAGGAAGGTGGACTTGGCCCGGTTGGCCCGCTCGAGTTCCGCGGTTCGTTCCGCGACGCGCTCTTCCAAAGATTGCAAAGCGCTGTCGGCCAGGGCCCGTTCTTCGGCCAGACGGCGCGCCAATTCGCCGATTTCATCGGTCCGATGCTCCAGCGCCAGGCCGTCCGCGGCGGCGGCGCCGTCCGCCGAACGCGCGCGGGCGCTGTGCGCGGCCAGCCGGCATAGCGGATCGACGATTTCCCGGCGCGCATAGACGAAGATCAGGAGGCTGGTGGTCAGCAGGGCCAGCGCGCCCACGCCGACGATGAGCAGCGCCGGGCCGGCCGCCGCCGCCTCGATCCGCGCCTTCGGCACGGCGGTGACCAGATACCATGGCGCGCCATCCAGAGCGGCGAAGCCGATGATCCACCGGTGATCGGGGCTTTCGGTCACCCCATGCCCGGCCGGCGTTCGGGCGAATGCCTTGGCCAACTGCGCCAAGCCGAACGTGGCCTTGTAGCGCTTGGCCAGCGCCGCCGTGGGCAGGCTGGCCATTTTCCGGCCCGAGACCGCAACGAGTTCGCCTTTCGCGTCGAGCAGGAAGTCCTCGGCGTCGCCTTCTCGTTTGCCGGCGGTGTCCGGCAGCAGGGCCTGCATGTCGATCGTGGTGTGCCAAACTCCGACGTAGCGGCCGCCGACATAGGCGGGCGTTGTGCAGCTGCGCATGTAAGGCGTCATCGCCGTGCCGACGGTTTTGCCGTCGGCGGTGACCGGCGCGACCAGCCGGGCGCATTGGGTGCGCCGCTGCGGATTGGCGAGCGGACCGGCCCGCACCACCATCGTGGGCGGCGATTTTCGGGGATCCCAGGCCTTCAGGCCCTCGAACTGATCCGAGGCGGCCGAATTGAACGCGATGACGGTCCCCGCGACGGTGTCGAAATCCAGATTGTCCAGGCCATTGAGGCGGCTCTCGCCGATCAGGCGCACCGCGTCGAAGGCGCGCAGGAGCAGGGCGCGGTCAGCCACGCTCTGGGCGTCGGCGTCGGCGATTCGGGCGCCTATGCCGAACACCGTGTCTCCGTCAGGCAGCGTCTGGCCGGTGAACAGGCGCGGCCCGCCGTAGCGCACGGCGCCGACGCGTTCGGGAAAGCGCTGCTCGAACTGCTGGTCGATCGCGGCGCTGGCGCCCTGCGGACGGTTCAGTATCGCAGTGCCGGCCGCCGCTTGGCGTTCCACCAAAACGAACACCGAGCTTTCGGCTTGCGCCCGGTTGGTCACCGCCATATCGAGATCGATCGCGCGGTCATGGACGAAATTGGACTTGAACGCCCAAAATCCTGTGGCGGCGCACAGTCCTGTCGCGGTCAGGCATAGGACGAGCGCGACGCCCAGAAGCTTCGTCCCTAAAGAGCTTGTTTTCACAGGCCCGCTCCCCCGCGTTATTGCACCAGAGATTGGGATAAGTTCACTTCAAAGGCCTTAATTGGCCTTCTGGCGTAGAACATCGCCCTGATCTATTTTGACGCACCTGGCGGCGGCTCGTTCGATGAACCTGACAGTCCTTGCCTGCACTTCCGGCGGGGCCGCCCGGTCTGCTCAGGAGCCCGATGAATTCCAACCGCTTCAGTTGAGCGTGAGATCAGCACAGCGGCAGCGGCGTAGTCTCAAGCATGAGACGGCTGACATCGCTCAACACCAGGTCGCCTGGGCGGCTTTGAGGGTCCTGGGCTGCTGGTCTAGCTTGACGCGCTTCGCCTGTTCTCCCGATCCCGCCGCCGCCCTCATGCGGGCTGCCGCTGGGCCGCGCAGGACCTAAAACTCTTCCCAGGTTTCAGTATTGTGAGCCACCCCGCCGTAGCTGGAAGCGATCTTGCGGGTCAGCGCCCGAACGGGCGAGCCGTCCCTGCTCGCCGGGGCGGACGTCGATGAGGCCGAGTGCCGTACAATCGGCGCCGCGGTCGCGGGGCGACCCCGTTGGCCGGGACCGCCAGCGCTGACCTGGAAGTGCGCGACCAGTTCGGCGAGCTCTTCGGTGGCGGATTTCAGCGAATGCGCCGCCGCCGTGGTCTCTTCAACCATGGCGGCGTTTTGCTGAACGACCTGATCCATTTGGTTCACGGCCGTGTTCACTTCAGCAAGCGCCGTGGCTTGCTGCTGAGCCGAGTTCGCGATCTCGGCCACCAGTCCGTCGATCTCCGACACCTTGACCATGATATCCTTGAGCGCCCGACCGGTCTCGCCGACAAGGGTCACGCCCTGCGACACTTGACGCGACGACGCCGAAATCAGGGTCTTGATCTCCTTCGCGGCGCCCGCCGATCGTTGGGCCAAGGCGCGCACCTCTTGGGCGACGACGGCAAAGCCCCGGCCCGCGTCCCCCGCGCGGGCGGCCTCGACCCCTGCGTTCAAGGCCAGGAGATTGGTTTGGAACGCGATTTCGTCGATCACGCCGATGATCTGGTTGATCTCGTTGGACGACCGTTCGATTTCGCCCATGGCCGAGACCGCCTGGCTGACCACTTCGCCGGATCGAACAGCTTCGGCCTTGGTCGCGTTGACGGTTTGACTTGCCTGCGCGGCCCCCGCGGCGGTTCTGGTCACGGTGGCTGTGATCTGATCGAGTGCGGCGGCGGTCTCTTCCAGACTGGCGGCCTGATGCTCGGTGCGGCGCGAGAGGTCTTCCGCCGCCGTCGCGATCTGGTCGGCGCCCACGCTGATGCCCGAGGCGTTTTCCTGGACTTGTCCCAAGGCCGCCGCCAATTGCTCTATGGCTGAATTGAAGTCTTCCCTCATCTGCCGGTAATCGGCCGGCATGTCGTCGCCAATCTGGTGAGTCAGGTCGCCTTGGGACAGCTTGCCAAGCGCTTCGCCGACCGCCTTCATCACGGCGTCGCTGACGGCCTTGGCGCGCGCTTCGGTCGCCTGCCGGGCCTCTTCCAGCGCGTTGAGATAGACTGAAATGGCGAAGTCCATGTCGAGCATGGTCGCCTTGCTCACGGCTCCGAGTTCCGCCGCCACCTGCTGGGCGGAGGGGCCCTTTCTGCCGAAGCCGCCCTTTGGCCAGTGTTCCTCGATCACGGCCCCGATCAGAGCCTCCAGCAACAAGGCGTAGCCGCCGATATACCAGCGCGGCTCCAATCCGATCCTGGCATGGACCTCGCCCACCTTGGTGACGGCGCCGACATAGTCCTGGTTGAAGCGGCCATCGGAGAGCAGATCCCAGTGTTTGATCTGCCGGTCCTTGGCGGCGGCGATGTGGGTCGCACTGGAGAAGAGCTTCCGCGTCTCAGGAAAAGCTTGAACCTGGTCGTAGAATTTATCGAGCGCGGACGGCAGCGCTCGCATCAACACAGGCTTGACATCCCTTAGATGATCTTGGGCGTCTTCACCCAAGACCATGAAATTAAGGCGATCCTGAATGTTGTCGTGCTGGGCCATGGCGTATCTATTCCGAGCTCAATAAATAAATTGAAGGATTACGTCATTTCGTGGAAAGCCATTTATAATGTTGAAAATAAACGATTAACGTTAAGATAATCGCCGTTGGCCGCGATGGGAAACACACCTCTTTAACGGTGCGGTTTCTTGTCGCAATGCGTGATACGGCCAATCGGCCGGTCGATAATTTCCAGTGATGTGTGGCGCGCGGCCCGGCGCCGGGGGCGACACCCGTTAATGTGTCGACGAGGGCTCATTTGCCGCAGGCCCTTTGTCTGCCTGCTTGTACGACTGGGAATAGCCGTTGCGCGGATTGACCACGGTGACGGTCCCCGACTTGTTCACATCGATGATGAGCGGATCGATCGGGTCATCGCCCAGCACATTGACGATGTGATCGGGCGCGGTGTTGTCTTCGGGCGAGCGCGTGGCGAAGTGCAGTTGCCAAACGCCGCGCACGCTTGGCGAGTTGTTGATTTCGTGCAGCACCGCGCCATCGGCCCCCTTGGTCGGCCCGTTGTCGAACACGACGACGCTCGGCGCGACCGAATTCAGCAGGGTCGGGCTGTTGGCGTTGCTGGTTCCGTGATTGTCGATCAACATCAGATCGATCTTGCCGATCAGGTTGGTGGGACAGACAAGACGGTTTTCGACGTTCCAGACCGTATCGGCCAAGGCCATCACCCGGGCCCTGCCCCAAGTCATGACAACCCCGACTGAGCGAACGTTCTCTTCACCGCCCGTGTTGTCGTTGGATGTGGCCTTGTCGCACTGCGCGCCCGGCCCGGCGGAGGGATCGAGCGGATGGTCGATTACCTTGCCGTCGGCGTTAACGGCGGTCAGGCTCAGGTCGTCGATTTTGAGGGTCTGGCCCGGCGCCATGACGATGTGCGGTTTGTCGGCGATCGCGGCTAGATATTTCTCGTAGTTTGCCTGGGTGGAGTTGGCCAGCTGCTGCGGCGTGGCGTTGGGGCGGGGCATTTCACGATTGGGGCCGTGGTCGATAAAGGTCCCGATCGGCTCCAGCTTCATCAACTCCAGCGCGCCGCCCAGGTGGTCGATGTGGTAGTGGCTCATCAAAAGGTAGTCGATCTTCTTCAGGCCAAGCGTCTTGAGCTGCGCGGCGATGCGTTGGGCGCTGCTCGGCGTGGGCTTGGGCTGGGGATCGTTGGGGCCGAGCTTGGGGCCGCCCATGCCGGCGGGCCATCCGGTATCGATCAGCAAGGTGTGGCCTTGAGGCGTGACGTACAGGGTCGAGGCGCCGCCCTCCACGTCGATGTAATAGATTTTCAGGTCTTTAGCCGACTTCGCGGCATGGGAGGAGGCATGCGTGGCGGCCAGAGAGCTTCCAGTTAGGGCCAAGGTCGAGGTCAACGCGGCCGCGCATGCGAAGCCGACCCTCATCGAACGCCATTTCACGCGGTTCATGCCGATTCCTTCCAGAGCGCGATGGGCCGAGACCGGCCGTTGATCAGTGCGTCTCGCCGGGGCTGGGCGAGTCGGGCAAGGCGAAACTGATGACCGAACTTCCCGCCGACAGAGCGATATATTGATGTCCGTCCAAGGCATAGCTGATCGGCGCCGAGGCGATGGCCCCGCCCGTGTTGAAGCGCCAGAGCGCTTTGCCGGACTTCTCGTCCAGAGCGTAGAACCAACCCTCCGAGGTCGCGGCGAACACCACGCCGCCCCGCACGCCGAGCACGCCCGCCGATAGCGAACCGCGCTGCAGCGGGAAGGTCCAGAGGCGCTTTTGGTGAACCGTGTCCCAGGCCATGACGCCTTGAATGGGCGGACGTGACGGGGTCGCAACGGCGTCGCCGCGCCCGTAAAAAAGCTTGCCGGGCTCGTACTTGGCCGGCGCCGATGAGGGGAACCCTTCGGCGTCCTGGAACGCCAGGAACATGACCTCGGACCTGCGGTCATACGACGGCGCTTGAAAGTTGGTGCCGCCCACGGCGGGGAACACGCGCACGCCCTGGGGCGTTGGCGCCGATCCCGGGCGCACCTTGGGCCGCCCGTTGGCGTCGAAGCCGTCTTCCCAGGTCTGGGTGACGAAGTTCTTGGCCGTGATGAACTTTCCGTTGGTCCGGTCGAGCACATAGAACACACCGTTGCGGTCGGCGTGCAGCATAAGCTTGCGCCTGTGGCCGTCGATCATCTGGTCGGCCAGGATAACGTCTTCGGTGGAGTCCCAGTCGTGCCCGTCGTTGGGCGTGAACTGGTGATACCAGACCATCTTCCCCGTCTTGGGATCGATGGCGATGACGCAGTCGGTGTAGAGATTGTCGCCTTTGCGCTGTTCGGGATTGAAGTCGGGCGCGGGATTGCCGGTGGTCCAGTAGATCAGGTTAAGCTCCGGATCGTAGCTGCCCGTCAGCCAGGTGGGGCCGCCGCCGGTCTTCCAGCTGTCGCCGGCCCACGTCTCCGCGCCCGGCTGGCCAGGTGTGGGAATGGTGTCGAAGCGCCACAGCTTTTTGCCGGTGGCCGGATCGTAGGCCTCGAGGAAGCCGACCACGCCGCCTTCGCCGCCCGACATGCCGACCACGATCATGTTGTCGAGCGCCAGCGGGGCGCCGGTCATGGTGTAGCTGTCCAAGGTGTTGGCGATGGACTTTTCCCACAGTTCGCGGCCCGTGCGCGCGTCGAGCGCGATCAGGTTGTCGTCCAGAGTGTTGAAAAACACTCGCCCGCCCAACACCGCCACGCCGCGATTGGCCGGGTTGATCTGATAGGGATTCCGCTTGTCCTGGTTGCGGTGAAACTTCCACAGTTGAGCGCCAGTGCGGGCGTCCAGAGCGAAGACGTCGCCCGGCTCGCCCGTGACGTACATCACCCCGCCCACCACGATCGGCGTCGACTCTGACGCCCGCTCGCCGCTGGTGTGGGCGATCCAGCGCGCCTGTAACCGGCCCACGTTCGCGGGCGTGATCTGGCTCAGGTCCGAGAAGTGGTGACCGCCGTAATCGCCCCAATAGGTCAGCCATTCGGCGGGGTCGGTCCTGGACTTGGCCAACTGATCGTAGCTCAGCACGCTCGGCGGCTCGGCCTTGATCGTCTGGCTGAAATCACGTTTACGCTGCTGGCCGAGATAGGCGGCGATGTCATCGATCTCGCTGGGGGCAAGGCGCTGGGCCACGTCCGTGGGCGCGCCGCCGTTGGCGACCGAGGTGACCGAGCGGACCTGGTCGGTGGTGAACAGGTGATAGACGCCATCGCGCGATTGGATGTCTAGCACCGCGCTGTCATGCACCTTGACCACGCCGTTGAACCGACGCCCGTCCTTAAGCGTCACATCGACGAACTGGAACGCGGGGCCCGAGTTGAAGCCGCCGCCCGCCCGCCCCTGGGCGAGCGGGTGCAGGATGTGCTGGCGCAGGTTGCTGGCGCCGGCCTCGGCCGAAAGGTCGGGTCCGACCACCGAGCCCCGTCCGTTGATCTCGTGGCAGTCGGCGCATCCGCCCTTGCCGAAGAACAGCGCCTCTCCCGCCTGGGCGTCGCCAACAATCGGGGCTGTGTTCGCCGCGCCCGGGCGCGAACTGGCCGCAGTTGCGGGCGCGGCCGCGTCTTGGCGGCCCGACGTCTTGATGAACGCGACCAGCTTCCAGATGTCGTTTGGCGGCAGGCTGGCGAAGGACGGCATCTGGCTGCCGGGCACGCCGTCATGGATCACCTGGAAGATGTCGTAGTCGTCGTTGCCGTGGCTGAGCGAGCCGTTGAGCGAGGGGGCCCGCTCGGAGCCCGCCCCGTTCTGCCCGTGGCATGCGGCGCACACGCCATTGAAGGCCGTCCTGCCGGCCGCGGCCGCGGCAGGGTCGCCGGCAAAGGGATTGGTCGGGGTGTCGGCCCGGTTTTGAGCGGGCGCCGCCGTCCATGCGCCGCCCACAGCCGCCGCCGCCAACAGCCCTGCGGCAACCTTCCTGACCGTGACCGGCATGGCTCCCCCCTAGTGCTTTAAATTTTGCGGCCTCGTCGTCATCTATTAGACCCGAGTTCGGCGCTTGGCTCGCGCGGATCAGTTTATGAGATGCGTCATGTCATAGGTAATCTGGCAGTCCTCGTAGGCCATGACGCGCATCTCGCCGTTCGGCGCTCCGCCCATGCCGCCAGGGCGGTCAGGCGCGCGCACCATCCGGCGCTGATAGACGACTGTCGCGCCCGTCTCGGACGCCGGAGCAGCGGCGAACCCGGGACCGCCGCCCGGAGCTCGCGGGGCAGGCGCCGCGCCCGCCTTGCCCGATAAGACAAGCTCCGCGGCGGCCAGATATTTATCGACCGTCGAGGCGTCGAACAGGCCGGGACCACCGGCCAGCCGGTCGAATTCGCCCCGGTGCGCCTCAAGCTTGCGCATATTGGCGGCGAACTGGGCGACGCTGACATTGAGCGGCTCATTGCGGCCCATGACCTCGTCGCCCGAAAACAGGATGCGCGAGGTCTGGTCGAGATACGCCGTGCCGCCTGGGGTGTGGTTGCCGATGACCAACACCTCGATCTCACGGTGGCCCAGATCGATCTTGTAGCCGTCGTTGACGATGATCTTGGGATAGTCGCGCGGAAAGGTCATGCCGGCGAAGCTGGGGTAGGGGAGGGTGGCCTTCTCGGCGGTCTGGGCCGACATATAGGCCCCGTCGAAATAGGCGTCATTGGCCGTATGGTCGAAATGGTAGTGGGTGTTGGCGACGTAGCGCACCGGCTTTTTGGTCAGAGTCTGCATGTAGGCGCGGATATTGCCCGCTCCGTAGCCCGTGTCGATCGCGAGGGCCTCGCGTTCGCCCTCGATCAGGTATTGATAGTCGCCGTCGCTCTCGATCTGCCACACGCCCGGACCGATGAGCTTGGAGCGGTAGTAGGGAACATCCATCGGGGTGAGCGTGCCGTCCTCGTTACGGATCATCACGTCATGCTTGGACGAGAAGTCGATTGTCGTGACCGGCTTCCACGGGGCGGATCGGGCGCTCGCCGTATCCGGGGAAGCCTGAGCCAGAGACAGGGCCGGCGCCCACCACAACAGTGTCGCGGCGAGCGCCAGGCGGCGCCTGATAGCGGCTAGACGCTTCACTTCCTTCAGCTTCAACATTTGACGCACGCCGCTTCGATGCCAGCTGACGGCCGGGTTACTGCAGTTGATCTGCGATCGCCTTCAGGCCAGCGGTGGCGCACTTCTTGTCGTTGCCGCCCGGCTCGGCGCCCGAAATGCCGATAGCGCCGATCATCTCGCCGCCCTTCATGATCGGCAGGCCGCCGGGGAAGTACAGGTAAGCATTGCCGCTTTTGACCTTGGCGGCGATTTCCGGGTCGGCCGCCATCCGCGCGCGGATATCCTCGCTGGGGGCCTTGATCAGGTAGGCGGTGTTGGCCTTGCGGAAGGCGGTATAGGCGTGGAAGCCCGCCGTGCCGTCCGGCACGTAATAGAGCTTGGGCAGGCCGGCCTGATCCAGGATGGCGATGCCGATGTGGAACTCGGCGCAGCCCGCCACCGCGGCCTTGGCCACGGTCAGCGCCTGATCGGCGGTCAGGCCCTTGGCCACCGGGTCGTGTCCCGGCGGACCGGAAGGACCGCCGTTGTTAATAGGCGCCGCGGGGTCGTTTTGAGCGGTCGGCGCCTGAGCCGATGCCGCGCCGCCGAGGACCAGCGCCAGGGCGACGCCGAGAAGAACTTTCATGACCAATACTCCATTGAAGTGCGCAGGCGCGGGCCCCTCGCCAAGTGGATCGACGCCCGGAGCGAGCAAATGCTCGCCCCGGGAACCGCGACGTTGTCGTTATTGCCAACAGTGTGAATCGCCGTGCGACAGGGGTGGGTAAGGGGAGCGTCAGTGTAGTGTAAAGATTTCGCCGGGGCCCCGGCCCCCGCCTTGACTAGGCCTTCACCTGCTTGAACAGCCAATCGCGCGCGGCCTGGATGTAGAAGAATTTTCGTGCTGATCCGCCATGGTCCACCCCCTGAAACGTAAGGAAGGTGACGTTGCCGCCCTCGGCCAGGTAGCCATTGACCTGGGCCGTCAGACTTTGCTGGTCGTCCACGGGGAAGATCAGCGACGGGTCCAGCCGATCGGCCGGGCGTGTGACCTTGCCCCCCGCGTTCCGCCACACAGGCACGCACTTCTCGTTCCAGGGCGTGGCCTTGCCGTCTTGCGTACCTGTTATGATCAACACCTTCTGGTGGGCCAGACTGACCACGTCGCTGGGCCGCTGCTGCCCCGCGATGATCAGGCCCGCGGCGAAGGTGTCGGGGTGCTTGGCCATAAGCCAAAGGGAACTCATGGCGCCCATCGACCAGCCCGTGCAGTAGACCCGCTTGGGGTCGATCTTCAGCACCTTGTCCGCCCGGTCGGGCAGGTTCGGGTTGCCGTAGTTCCACGTGTTGGAGAGCAGCGACTGGAGCAGCTTGTAGGTGTTCTCCAGGTCGGAGGTGTGCTCCCAATAGTCGTTCATCGTGGTGCGTTCATAGCGCGGGGTGATGATCACGCACTCATGCCGCGCTTGCTCCTCGGGCAGGCTCCAGATGCTGGCGATGCATTGTTCGGTCAGTGTCTGGGCGCAGGTCCCATCGTAGCTGGTGCCCGAATGAGTGATGGCCAACAGGAGAGGATAGGCCTTGGCCTCTCCGCCGGGCGCCAGGAACGACTTGGGCAGGTAGATGCTGTATTCGAGCCAGGCGGAGCGGGCGTCGTCCCACCACCAGTGACTTTGCTCCCAGGCGTCGACGCCGCGGATCACTACGCTGTTGCCACGGAAGCCCGCGGCGTTGGTCCAGATCGTCGTGGTCGCGGCGAAAATGGCGCCGCCGACGCTCCTGACGTCCTTATCCTGAGTCACTTGCACCTTGTCGCTGTCGTTGGTCGGCAGGCTCAGGTCGGGGTCGTGCGGGAACTCTGCGATCACATAAGGGCCGGGAACGCTCGTGCGGTCGGCGCGCAGGCCCGGTTCGGCGTTGGTGTAGACCGCCGCGATCATGCGCGGCCTGGCCGCCTCCGTGGTGGCGTTCTTGTCGACTGTCTGCGGCTGGCCCGGCATGAACCCCTTGGCGGCGGGGAAGACGGCCGCGGTGTAGGTGTCGAGCGTCAAGCTGACGGGGTCGATAGTGGCGTCGTACTCGATCGCGACGCCGTAGACTTTTTCTCCACCGCCGGTCACCTCGCACAGCGCCAAGACGCCCTGAAGGCCAGGGCCGGTCGCCTTGCGGCCGGGAAAGCCGTTGCCGGCGCCGCCTGGGCCTCCGGGCACATTGGACGCCGCCGTGAATCCGCCCCCTTGGGCGCGAGCCTCCTGGGCCGCCAGGGCCGCCGCCGAAACGGCGCCGGCCACAGCCGTGCCAACCGCCACGAAGCCTCGTCTCGATACGTCCGTCACGCTCTACGTCTCCGGGTCTGGAATGGGCTGCTGCTAGCGGCCGGCTTGCTGGCGCATGGCGCTTAAAGTCTTCAAAATATCGGCCGAGAAGATTTCGGCCGAGCCCTTGCCGTAGGGCGAATTCATAGCTTCATAGGTGATCTTGTCGTAGCCGTCGGCCCCGGGCATGTACTTGGCCGCGCCGTTGACCATGGTCATGACCAGGGTCTCCTTGAACGGCGACTGCCGCTTGATGTAGGCGCCGGTGTCGCTCGACAACTCGGCCTGCACGCCGACGATGGCCACATCGCCGATCAGCATGATGAAGTACGGCGCATCGACTTTGGCCCCGATCTTGAAGTCGTAGGTCTTGTGCGGGTGCAGGGAGTCCAGGCTCTTGGGCCGGTCCTGGGAATCGAGTTGCACGTCGCCCTTGACCACCCGCAAGGTCGCCTGATCCTCGGCGGCCTTGATCGTCTCGCTGACCCGCAAGGCTTCCGCGCCTAGCCGCTCGCCCAACAGGGTGATCAGGGGATAGGCGTCCGCGCCGATGTCGACCAACTTGTCATGGCCGTCCTTGTCCAGGACGTAGCGTTGGGCCTTGAGCGAGGGGAACTGGTCGCCTGCCGCTCCGATAAGGAACATAGCCACCGCCTTGCCGCTGTAAGCGTCCTCCACGTGACGCACCGCCGCACCGGCTAGATCGGCGGTGATCGCTTTGGCGCCGTCCTTAACGATCGACCCATCCATGATCGCAGACTGCACGGCGTAGTTCATCAGAACTGCGACTGGTTGATGGTTCATATCCTCGAAGCGGACCACGCCCACGGCCTTGTCGGTCGCCCCGGTGTCGTCTGCGCCCAGCCACCATCCGTCGGCGGTCTGCTTGTTGCGGTTGACGTTGACATCGGCCGTTCCGGCGCCGAAGCCCATGCGCGCGGGCCGCATGTCCTGAGCAGCAGCGCCCGCGGCTTGCTGAACGGCGGCCTTCACCGCGGCATTGAAGGTCGCGGCCTTCTGGATGTCCGCGGGCGACTCGTTGGCTCCCGGCGGCGGCCCGGCGCCAAAAATGTGCGGGGCAGAGAAGGTATGGCTGGCGCACACAAAGATATCGGCTGGATCGACGCCATCGGTCCGGCTGACGATGTCCTTCACATCCGCGATAGTTCCGGCGAACAGGGACGTCATGTCCAGCACCACCAATGCGACGCGGTTTGATCCCTCGCCCAGCACAAGCACTCGGGCCTGCAGAGGGTCATGCACCAAGCCGAAATCCTGAAGCGGCAGCAAAGTGGGAGTAATCTCGATCGTCGCCTTGCCGGCGCCGGCGATCAGGCGCGCTTGGGCGGACGCTACTGGCGCGACCGCCAGAACGACGCCCGCCAAAAACAGCGACAAGCCGATTTTGAGGGAGGCGCGCGTGACCATTACTGCACAAATCCTTTCGCGGCGGCGCGTGTGGCGCGCGTCCTGATTCCCAAGAGGAAGACGCGCGCCGACCGGCCGCCCTTACCAGCGCTTGGTGACCACGATGCCGAAGGTCCGCGGATCGCCGATGGAGGTGGCGGGCAAGACCGACATTTTGACGGCGTAGTCGCTGATGTTGTGGATGTAGGCGTTGACCGAGATGCCCTTGCTGGCCGAGTTGTAGGTCAGGTTCGCGCCCGCTAGCCAGTAGTTGGGCTGGTAGCCATAGTGGTCAGCGTCTTCCACAGGGTTGAGCCAGTAGCCAGTCGAGTAGAATACATCTCCGCCAGCGGTGATGTTGTCGCCGTTGGGTAGCGGGAAAGTGTGGGCGTAGGACGCCGTGCCTGAGAAGTCCGGCGAGTGCGGTTGGACGGCCCCAGCCATATTGTAGACTTGCAAGGCATTGGTATTCTGATTGTTGTAACCGTCGTAGCAGCCGGGTCCGCTGTAGCCCGGCACGCCAGGGCCGATGCCTACGGTGCCGCAGGTTCCCTGATTCTTGTCGAACCGCGCGTCCATCCAAGTGCCTTGGAAGCTGAACACATCGTCATTGGTCAGCCTGAAACGGACTTGGGTTTCAAAGCCGAGATTATGCGCGTTAAGATTCCAGGTTGGCGTCTGACAGGCGGCCCGCGAATCCCCATTGCCACATGGTGTGTTTGTGCCATCGGCGGGGGTGAACCCATTGTACTTGTCGAGGTTCTGATAGCCGGTCTGGATGTAGTAGAACACGTCGGCGTTGAACTGAAGACGGTTGTCGAGAAAGCGGTTCTTGGCGCCAAACTCGAAGGCGGTGGTCGACTCGCTGGCAAACGACACCGGCTCATGCGTCACCGGGCTCAGGGAACTGAGTCCGCCGGGCCGATAGCCCGTCGATACTGTGGCATAGGCCATCGAGCTTGGTGTCACGTCATATTCGGCTCCCGCTCGATAATCAAAGTGCGAGAAGTTGATGCCGTAGCTGGGCGTGACAACGCCGCTATTGTTGAAGTTAAACTCTCGATGGTCGAAACTTTCACGCAGGCCGCCAATGAGACGCAGTTGGTTGGACACCGGATACGTGACTTCCCCGAATAAAGCATTGGTCTCGGTCGACGTTTTTGTCGGTGGTGAGGAGAAAAACGACGCGTTAGCCAGCTGGCTCTGCCAAAGATAATTCCAGTGATAGTATCCCAGGTTCCATAATATCTTGGAGCCTGCCGCATTGTGGAAGCGCACTTCGGTTGAGTATTCGTTGAAAGGCGCGAACTCCCTTTCCTGAGCGCCGCAGATCGGGAACGGCCCGCCCGGCGTCACCGACCAAGGCGGTGCATAGATACACCCTGTCTCACCACCCGTCACGGTCGTGTACGACTGCAAAAGGTCGAGCGCGATAGTATCGTTGAATTGATAGTTGAGGTTGCCCAGCAAGGTGTGCTGGTAGAGATCAGCAGTATAGGAAGCGGGCGATTGAGCGTAGGTTTCGTAGGCGCTGGCGCCGTGTTTCCAGGGGTCGCCGTTGTGATTGATGGCGTCGTTGGAGTAAATCGGCACGGCGGTGGTGAACACAGGAAACACGTTTGAGCCGTTGCCGGTGCCGCCGACGTGGTCGAGCTGATACGACAGCTTGAGTTGCAGACGATCGGTGGGCCTGTAGAGAATCTTCGCTCGGAATGACTGCGCGACTGAATTGCCTTCAGCCGGCGTGAAATAAGAACTCCGGTTGATCGTCGCTTCGGACAGACGGATAGCGAGCTGGTCGTTGATCGGCAGATTTACGGCTGACTCGGTGCGGAACAGGCCGTAGTTGCCGCCGGTAAGCGAAACCGACCCGCCCAACTTGCCAATCACCGGATCCTTCGTGATCACGTTGACCACGCCGCCGTCTGCGTCGGGCCCATACCGGGTGCTTTGCGGCCCGGGCAGGACTTCGATGCGGTCGACATCGAAGAACCCGACCGTGGCGCCCTGAGAATTGATGTTGTAGACGCCGTCGAACTCCAGAGCGGTCGATCCTTGGGTCGATCCCGCCGGGAGGTCGCCGCCTAGGCCGCGGATGTCGATGCTGAACCCACCCGGCTGGCCGGTCGCCTGGACGCTCGGCAAGTTCTGCACGATCTGGGCAACGTTGCTGAGGCCTTCCTGGGTCAAGGTAGCGCCCGCCACCACCTGAACCGCTGACGACACCTTTTGCAGGTTCTGGGCCTGGCGGTTGGCCGTGACGATGACTTCTTGGATCTGACTTCCAGTTGAGGCGGAGTCCGGCGCCGGCGCGGTCTGCGCATACGCCGTGGCCGCAAGCATGCTCAACGGCGCGGTGGCGGCCAGTAAAAGTGCACGAAATGTTGCTGATTGAGACAAGGTTTTCCTCCTGCTTTTATCACGCGCGCTTATTCGCAGTCGGAACGCGCGCTTTCCCCCACATAGGGTATTCTGTATTGATTATATGAGGTGATAATCAATAATATTGATGAGCATATTCGTACTCGTTCATTAAAATCTGCGATGGCAAATCAAACTATTGTTTGTTTTGCCTGTTTGTGCATTTACAATAACTGTCGTTTGAGGGTGATCGGCGGCCGAGTTGTCGTTTTTGATCCAACTTGGACGCGCCTTCGGCTTCCCCCCAGGTATTGACCTTGGCCCTTCTTATGGAACGGTCTGCGTCAAGGGGGGGTAAGGCGAGCGTCAGGAGGGTGTAAATAAATTGAGAATTTTGATGACAGGCGGTGGGGAGCGCGCAAATTGATGAGCATGACTCCGGATATCCAGGCGTCCCGCGTGCTGCTTGTCGATGACGATGGCGCAGCGAACGAGATGTTGCGGGAATATCTGGAGACGGAAGGCTTCTTCGTCAGTGTCGCCGAAACCGGCGCCGAGGGCTTGGCCGCCGCCTTGAGCGGAGCCTACGAGGCGGTCGTCCTCGACGTCATGCTGCCCCAGATGAACGGGATTGAGGTGCTGCGCCGCCTACGGCTGGAAAGCCAGATCCCAGTGATCATGCTGACCGCCAAGGGCGATAACGTAGACAAGGTTGTAGGCCTGGAGCTGGGCGCCGACGACTATGTCGCCAAGCCCTATTTCCCGCGAGAGCTGGTGGCGCGGCTCCGGGCGGTCTTGCGGCGCCATCCCGCCGCGGCGGCCGGACATCCGGCGACCCTGTCCCTGGGAACGCTCGAAGCGGAAACTGAATCGCGCAGGGCGCATGTCAACGGCAAGGCGCTCCGGCTCACGACATCCGAATTCAATATCCTGGTCATGCTGTTGCGCTCGCGCGATCGCGTTTCCACCAAGGAGGAGCTATCGCTCAAGGTGCTGGGCCGCGCGCGGTCGGCCTATGACCGCAGTATCGACGCTCACGTCAGCAACCTGCGCCAGAAGCTTCACGCCGCTGGCTGTGAAGCCGAGATCGAGACCGTCCGCGGGTTAGGCTACCGACTGACGGAAGCGGTGGCGTGAGAGGCCGGCTGTTCCTGAAGACCTTGCTGGGCTTCTGGCTCACCTACCTGCTCGTCAGCCAATTGACCTGGGTGCCATTTTTTTTGCTTCACTACCGGCCTTCGGGCAATCAGCTGACGGCGCGATTGGGCACGGCGATCATTCAATGCAGCCAGTCTATCCGCACGTCGGGCCCGGGGGGCTGCCAAGCGAACCTCGCCCATCTCCAGCAGCAGCTGCGGGACCAGGTCCAAACGCCCCCCATCGGGTTGAACACGCCGCCCGAGGTGCTGGCGTTCGGCGCCGTCGGCGGCCTGGCCTTCAGCACGATTCTGGCGTGGTACCTGATCGTGCCGATTCAGCGCTTGCGAAGCGGGTTCGAGAAGCTCGCGGCTGGCCGGCTGGAAACTCGCGTCGGCGCAGCGACGACCCGGCGGCGTGACGAGATCGCCGATCTGGCCCGCGACTTCGACTTGATGGCGGCGCGGCTGCAAGAACTGGTCGCGGCGCGCGAGCGGCTCATGCACGATATTTCGCATGAACTGCGCTCTCCTTTGAGCCGCCTGCAATTGGCTATCGGCTTGGCGAGGCAGGACCATAACCGGCTTCCGGCGTCGCTCGACCGCATCGAGAGCGAGGCCTTGCGTCTGAACGATATGGTCAACGAACTGCTCACCCTCGCCAGGGTGGAGAGCCGCGTTTCGAGCGATGAGTACTTCGACTTCCCGGGCCTGGTCGAGAGCGTCGTGCGGGACGCTGAATTCGAGGCGAAAGCCAACTCGGTCGAGATCGCGGCCAGTCTGCCGCCCGCACGCTTTGACCTGCCGAGCGTGCATGGAAGCTCCGCCTTGATTCAGCGCGCCGTGGAAAACGTGATCCGCAACGCCATCAAATTCTCGGCGCCCAGCCAGTGCGTTAAAGTCGATCTGCGTTTCGATCCTCGTGACTCCGTCTACAGGCTCGAGGTTTCGGACGATGGGCCGGGCGCGCCTTCGGACGCCTTGCCGCATCTATTTGAGCCGTTCTTCAAGGCGGGCGACCAGCGCGACGGTTTTGGGTTAGGACTATCGATCGCAAGGCGAACCCTGGCCGCGCACGACGGACAAATCAGCGCGTCGAACCGGCCTGAAGGTGGGCTCCTTGTAAGTATCGCTCTACCCGCTGGCGGCATGTGAGGCGCCGACGCCAAGAGCAGATAGACGTCAACCTTGCTGACCAAACCCCATAAAGTCATAGGGAAACGAGCGAATGAAAAAATACGGTTTAGGGACGGCGTCCCTGCTGGCGTTGGGCCTTGGCGGCTTGGCCACCTTGGCGTTTGCCGAGACGCAGGTTCCGCTTCAGGGGCCAGGCTTCAAGCCCGGAGCGCCCAGCTGGTTTATCGAAGGATCGGCCGCCGATCCGATGGGGCCGTTCCCCGCGCCGCCGCCGCGCGGCCCGCGCCCACCGCCGCCGCCGCCGGCCCCGGACTTCAGCAATACGGCCAACGTACCGCCGGGCGCCAATGGCGTGGGCCCCGACGGCCTGCCGCCGCATTGCATGCACTCGCCGATCTGCCAGGACAACGACGCCAACCGTTTTGGCGGCGTGGCGGATGGACCTCAGCGCGTGGCCTGGAAGGCCACCACCAAGTGGACCTATTCCTACCCCTTCCAATTGCCGGCCGGCGGCGGCGACGTGACCGGCGTGGGCGTCGACGGCCAGGACAATTATTGGGTGTGGCAGCGCAATCAGCCCGGCAAGCCCGCGCTGTTCAAGTTCGGTCCCGACAAGAAGCTGCTGTTCGCGGTCCCCGCCGATGTGACCGACCAGACCATGCCCTTCCGCGGCCATGGCATGTGCGTCAGCACGGACGGCCGGGCCATCGTGCTCAACGAATATGGCCAGTGGGCCAAGGAGTTCAGTCCCGACGGCAAGCTGATCATGCAGTTGGGCGTGAAGGGCCATCGCGGGGACTGGGACGAAGCCAAGGGCCAACGCCTATTGTGGGAGCCCGTGACCTGCGGCTTCGCGCCCAACGGCGACATCTACATCTTCGAGGGCCACGGCGACGAAAGTCCCAATGACATGGGCTCGTCCGATCCCACCAACACCATCGGCGTGGCGCGCGTCCTGCATCTGGACAAGGACGGCAAGTTCCTCAACCAGTGGTACGGCGATCATCGCGGTCCGGGCAAGTTCAACAGCGCCCACGGGTCGGCCATCGATCCGGCGACGGGCGATGTGTGGGTCGGCGACCGCGAGGATGACCGGATCGTGGTTTACACCGCCAACGGGCACTTCCTGCGCTCGATCCAGATGCGCAATCTGATCTGCGCCCTTTACTTCGACAACCATCCCGGTCCGCGCTTCGGCACGCTGTGGCTGGGCACCGGCATGGACGGCCAGGTCATTCGCATCGACCGCAACGGCAACACCCTGGAAGTGGCGGGCGGCAACCGCAAGGGCGGCGCTGAAGGTCAGTTCAACGAAGCCACCAACATGTCGTCGGACTCGCATGGCGACCTGATGGTCGCCGACACCCAACAGCCCCGTGCTACTTTGCTGTCGCCGCCGGCCAAGAAATTGAAAAAATAGCCTGCCGAAAGTCGGTAAAACTTCGGGAGCGTCCTCGTCGAAACTGGCCCAGAACCATCTGGTTGTTGGCCTCGATGGTCCTTTAGTCGATCCGGTCAGGTGTGACCGGGGATCGGAATTTCGAGGTTAAATCTATTGATTCAGGGGGTTGGACCTTCGGTCGCCGCCGCCGGCCGTAGGTCCGCTCCTGTCAAGATGCGCGATCCGTGGCCTCCTACAATCTGCAGGGGCTCGATGTTCAGACGCCGGAGGTTGTCGTGAAAATTTGCGACCACCGGGCTCGAAGCCTCGCCGGGCCCGTCTATGATGTCGGACTGGAACAGAATTCGTTCGGCGGGCAGCCATGCCACCAGGCTGCTCTCGTCATGTGGATTGCCTTGCAGGTGGACGAGTTCGAGGACCCGGCCGTTCGACCCTTTAACAGTGGCCTGATCACCTACGGCCAGGAACCTTGGGCGCCGCCGAGACCTGGACAAAAGGTCGGGCTCGAGGCTGCGAGGTCGCGCCCAGGCTTTTTTGTAAAAGTCGATATTGGCCGCCTGGGTGATGACCGTGGCGCCTTGGGCGACGTAGGTGCGCAGACCACCGGAATGGTCGAAATGAACATGGGTGTTGACCACGTAACGGATTGGCTTTCCGGGCATCAGGCGCTTGGCTTCGGCGATGACGGCTAGGGATCGTTCTTCGGCCAGAGGGGCCTCGACGACGATGATGTAACGTCCCATGTCCACGGCCATGCTGTGGTGGGCGACGCCTGTAATCCAATAAACGCCGTTGGCGATCTGCCGAGACTTGATGGTGCTGAGCGGCGTGGGGCCGCTGTAGGTCTTGACGCTATCCGGAACCTTGATCGACAGCTCCGGATTGGCTTTCACCTGCGTCACCGCAAGCTGCACCAAAGGCTCGCCAGCCTGGAACTCGGTGATCAGGGAGGGGAACTGAAGCCCGTCGAAATCACGATAGCCGGCGTAATTCACCTGAAGAATGGTATCTCCCAAGACCGGATCAGCGACCAAAGTACGAACGCTTTCGACCTGGTTCAGGTCATTGATGCGGGCGGTCGCATGGTAATGGCGCCCGATGTCGAACGAGACCTCGACGCCGCCCGAGATTTTGTGAATCTCACCCCCCGACGCAGCCTTCAGTACGCCCTGGGGCGTAGCCGCCCACAGCCAGAACGTCCGGTCGTCCACGGCGTCAGGCTGGGGTTGGGCCTTGAGGATGGTCGCATCCCCCCCGCGGCCCAAGGGCGGCGTTTGCTCGCTCCAGGCATATTGGTCCGCGAACGACTCTATCGTGTGCTGATCGCCCACGTAGACGCCTGCCGTCGCCGCCGTGGTCAACTCTGACTCGACGCGAACGCCGCCAGTGGTGAAATCGAAGTCGGCCCGGTAGCTTTTTATCGTCCGGGCCGGAGAGTTGGGAAAGCCGGTCCAGATCGGCTGGCTGAAGGTGAAGCGCGTCCCTACAGCCGAGAACTCCAGGCTCTTCACCGTGTCGGCGCCCAGGGCCAACTTCGCCGCCTGAAGCGCCGTGGATTGCGGCGTTACCGCTTCGGTTGGGGCTCGTGTCGCGGCCGCGGCGTGGCCCCACCAAAGGGCGGCGGCCAGGACGGCGACGCGCGCAAAACTTGTGTGCATATCAGCCTGCCTAGGCGTCAGGGGAGGCGTCCGGAAGGCCTTGGCCTTCCGGACGCTCCAAGGTTCAGTACCGGACTCGGAAGCCCAAGGTAATGAACCGACCGATGGGACTGTCAGTGAGGGGGAAGCCGCTGTTCGACCCGGTGCTGACTTCTTGCGGCGGCATCGCGGCGAACAGGTTCTGGACGTTCAGATAGAGCTCGTCGCCGGCTTTCCAGACCTTGTAGCTAAAGTTCAAGTTGGTCGTTGCGTAGGCCGGGACCTCCGGGACCTTGTAGAAGCCGGCGCCGCCGGGCAGGAGAGACATGGCGCTGCGCCACCGTTCGGTCACGCTGGCGGTGAAAGCGTCGGTGAAGGCGTAATTGACCGTGCCGGTAAACTGAATCGACGGCACGCCCTGCATCGGCACCAGGTTCGGGAAGGCGACATTGCCGAAATCGTACGTCGGCGAACCGGGCACCGTGTACAGATAATGGGGCTGCCAGGTACTGAGCAGGCGCGCGCTGAAGGGTCTATCGAACAGGCGGTGCGCGTAGTTGACTTCGAAGTCGGCGCCGTAGGTTTCGATCGCACCCACATTTTCAAAACCGTCCAGCCATTCGGTGGCCGTGTTGGGTGGGCTGGTATTGCTCCACGGGAGCGGGCGAACAATCAGGCTACAGTAAGTCGGAACCCCGCCGAGTGCGTCACACGTCTGCTGCGTGGATGTCGCCTGAGCCTGGATATTCACCAAAGCGCCATCGTCGATGACATGATAGGCGTCGACGGTAAACGCCAGGCCTGGGACAAACTGCGGCCGCCAGATCACGCCGACGGTCGTGTTGTGGGCCGTTTCAGGCTTCACGTTCGGATTGCCGATATTGATCGTGGGGCCGGACGAGTTCTGTTGGGTCAGGAGGTCGAAGGTTTGGCCGGCGCCATTGTACAGGACCGGGCCGAACAGCATGGACAGGGACGGCGCCTGAACGTCCAGAGACTGCGTGGCGCGCACGGTGACTTCGTCGTTAAGATGCCATTCCAGGCCGACCTTCCATGTCCAGACGCTGCCGCCGTAGTCGTAGTCGGTGAAGCGAACCGCGCCGTTGAAGTCCAGCGCCTGGAACAACGGCTGATTCTTCAAGATCGGAATCTCGGCTTCCAATGCGGCTTCTTTGACCGCATCGTAAGTCCAGTTCAGGGCGGCAAAGGAATTCACATAAACTAGCGTGCTGGCGGAACAATTGTATGTCAGGCCTGTGCAATTCGCGAACTGCGACGGGAGCGCGTCCGAGCCAACATAGAAGCCTTGCTTGCGATATTCCGCGGAGATGGCGGCCGTCACCGGACCCGCCGGAAGCTGGAATATGTCTCCAGATATGTGTCCGTTCAGGTCGATCTGGTTGAACTCGGGCGTATAGTGCGTCGTGCCGGTGACATAGTTGATCGCCGCCGCGCTCGCCGCATTTGGCCCGAAGGCGTTGAAGGGCACGCAGTTGGAGTAGGCCGAATTCGTCAGGCTGGCTCGGCAGACCGTCTGACCGTTGGCCGGATTGACCACAGCGTCCAGAGCCGCAGCCAGATATTGCTGGTTGATGCTGTTGTAGAAAACGTCGTGGATGGCATTGGCGCCGTAGTCGACATCCACAGCCCAGTTGTATTTGCCAAATTTGCCGTCCAGCCCTGCGTTGACGAACAGGTTCTGCACATTGGAGACCTGCTTGAGCAACGGAATGGCCAGATAGTTCTTGCTCATATTGAATGTCGTCGCGGCGCCCATCGCCGTCTGATAAGCAGCTGGCAAGAATGCATTCGACGTACTGAACGTCTGATTGTTAAAACTGCTCGGGTTGGAAAAGGTCGTATCAACCTTCCAGTTTTCGACGACTTCAGCATGTCCGCGGATCTGATCGGTAAGATCATAATCCATTCGCACGAATACCTGATCGAAATGGTAAGGCGCGGCCAAAGAGTTATAGCCGGTTTGCGTACCATCGCCGCCGACCTGGTAGTTGTTGGTGAGGGTCAGAGACCCGGCCTGAAATGGCGTCAGCACCCCGTTGGAATTGAAGGTTTGTCCCTTGAGGGCGCCATTGGTGATCAGGCCGCCAAACGTGTTCTGCGTGCTGTGGACATTGCAATAGTCGCCATACGGGTTGGTTGCGCTGCCCGCGCCGCCAGGCAAGCCGGAAATCCCTTGCAACTGGCAGTTCAGATACTGCGGCCGATCAAACCGCGAGGGAAGACCGGCGGTGTCGTAATGGTCATAGCTGATTTCGATGTGCCCCATGTCGTTGGCGAATTTGGCGCCAGCGGCTAGGCCGATCTTCCAGGTTTTGTCGTCGCTGAACGAGGACTCGCCGTAGCTCGCATCAGCTTTGAAGCCGTTGAAGTTGTGGTCGATGACGTAGTTTACGACCCCCGCGACGGCGTCAGAGCCGTAAACCGCCGACGCGCCGCCCGTGACCACATCCACCCGCTGGACCAACTCTTGGGGGATCATATCGACGTCCACGATCCCGAGCGCATTGGTCGGGGGTACGCGTTGCCCGTCAAACAGGATCAAAGTGCGCTGGGCGCCGAGATTGCGCAGGTTCAGCTCTGAAGTGGCCGGGTTGCCGCCGCCGAACAGACCCGTCGTGTTGGGCTGGCTGAACTGCCCGCGCGAGCCCTGGAACACCGGCAGGTCGTTCAGCGCGTCAAACAAGGTGGTCGGCTGAAGTTGCATCAACTCCTGCGCCTGGACCACCGTTACGGGCGTGGGGCTGTTGTTGCCGTTCGCGATAACGCGAGATCCCGTCACCACCACTTCGCTGGTTTGAGCGCCGCCCTGGGTCTGTGCCTGGGCTGCAGAAGCCAATATTATTGAACTGGCGCCGCCAAACAGAAATGCAAAGAGTTTTACCCTGTTCATTTTTCCCTCCACAATTTTCGTTCATTTGTAGCCGAATTCGGCCATTATTCTGCGTTATTGATACCCATAAGGGCGTAAGGGGGAGATTTTATCACTCTTTACGCTTATTGATGGACTCTATATTAAATTTCCTATTCTGGTCCATTCCGTTGATCGGATTGATTGCTGCTGAACTTTTGAGCCCGCATGTACCGCAAGCTCTGTCAAACATTAATTACTAGCCTATCTCACTCACAAACGTCGTCTGGATCAAGAGCTAGCGGTATTCTTTGTTCTGCAGCGTCGATGCCGTAAAGTCGACGTCTGCCGGTTGTATTTTCTATTTAACGCCGCGCGGTGGTGTAGGGCTTTGATCCTCACCACGGGGTTCGTTCTGTGCGCCCTCACTCCGGCGCGGGGCGGCCTGCCTGCGCCCGCCCGCAACGCACTGCAGACGCGCAAGGTGATCAACAACGATACGGCCGGCGCAGCGCTGTGCGCCGTCTTCGTGGTGGCGGCCAACGCGTCGGTGGCGTCTGGATGAGGTGTGCAAGATCGGCGGCCGTCGATGACGAAGGCGAACTGACGGACCGCCATCAGTCTGGTAGAGGGCGCACCAGCAATCGGGCCGGCCATTCGCATCGACCGCAACGGCAACACCCTGGAAGTGGCGGGCGGCAACCGCAAGGGCGGCGCTGAAGGTCAGTTCGACGAAGCCACCAATATGTCGTCGGACTCGCATGGCGACCTGATGGTCGCCGACACCCAGGAGCCCCGCGCTACTTTGCTGTCGCCGCCGGCCAAGAAATTGAAAAAATAGGCTGCCGAAAGTCGGTAAAACTTCGGGAGCGTCCTCGTCGAAACGAAGACGCTCCCGTCGCAATCGAGGCGACTAGAACCGCGCCTTCACTCCGAGGGTGAAGTAGCGACCGATAATATCGTCGCCAATCGCCCAGCCGCTGCCCGAGCCGCCGCCATGACCGGCGGCACCCGCTGGTGTGCCGTCAGTCCGAGGAGAACATTTCTGCGCCTTATGGCATAAGGGATTTTAAGCAGTCGGAGGACCTGTGGCGGAGATATCGACAAGCGTCGCCGGTTCCCACGCCGTCATCTGCCAAGCCGTGTGGCTCTATCTTCCGTTCGCGCTGAGTTTCCGCGACGTGGAGGAATTGCCGGCCCAACGCGGGATCGGGGGCAGCTAAGAGACGGTGCGAATACAGACGATCAAGTTTGGTCTGCTGATGGCTGCGAACCTGCTCCGGCAGCGTTCGGCGCAAACGGGTCAAATGGGAGGGCGCTCCCGCGCCCCGCGTCGTTAAGCCGACAACATCCTCTAATGTATCCTAGCTTGCGAAGGAGGCGATGACATCACGGACTGAGTCTTGAGGACTGGCGAGAGGCGCCTTAGCCATCTTGAACAGAACCTCCACGTAAACAAAAAGAGGGCGCCCCAACCTATGTCGGGACGCCCAGGGGGGGATATCAATAAACGGCCAACGGGAGAAAATCTGGATCCAGCACCTAGCGTTGGATTGTCACCCGCGCCGGGTCAAAATTTCTCACCAAAGCGAATGCCGACGAAGCGCGGTTCGGAGATGCCGACATTGCCGTTGCCGAGTTGGAACGGGTTGCCCTGGAAGAAGGTGATCTCCACCCGGTCTTCGATATTCTTCACGAAGGCCTGAACCCAGTATTTTTCGTCGCGGGTCGTATAGGTTAGATCCATGCCCGACTTGCTGAACGAAGGTTGGCGATAGATCTGGTTGTTGGAGATCACGTTGATGAAGTATTTTTCTGTGTAAGAGGTGTTTGCGTTGAAGACAATATCGCCAAGCTCACCCATATCGAAGGTGTGACGATAGGCCAGGCTGGCCGTTATGGTTGGAGAGTTGTTAAGCTCCTTGCCCTTCCAGCTGACGTAGGGATTGCCGGCATTGCCGCCCGCATAGAGATCGTCAAACACTGCGTGCAGGTAGTTAACCCCGATGGTCAGACGATCCGCATGGGTGAGCGTGACGACCCCCCGATTTTCGATTCCGTAGACGGTCGCTGGCGTGTTGAGGGTCGTGCCGACAAACTGGGCAGGGCCGCCTGCAATGGGATTGCCGACCTGGAATTCCGACCCGACCTGCATGCTCTGATAGTCATAATAGAAGATATCGGAGTCGAGGTAGAGCCAGCTGGTCGGATGCCCCTTATAGCCCACTTCATAGTCGATCAGATTTTCGGCATTATAGGACAGGGGCACCTGCAGGAAAGAGCTGGGTGAGTTGAAGCCACCCGGCTTATAACCTGTTGAAATCGCAGCATAGAGAAGTTGCTCAGGCGAAGGCTTCCAGTCCAGGCCAACCTTCCAGGTCAACTTGTTCGCGTCATAGTGTTGGTCTGAATTGTTGCCTTGCCCTGCGCCAAGGCAGGCGGTGTTGGAGAACAGGGTGGGATAGGTGCAAGGATCACCCGCTGTCGGGCCGAAATAATGGAATCCTTGGCTGCGCTGCTCGATTGAGTCATCCGCTTCCCGCAAACCCAAGGTGAATTCCAGCTTGTCAGTCAGGTGATATTGGCCAGTGGCGTAGACGGCGGAGCTCTGGCGCGTGACGGTGGCTAGGGTCGAACTGCTAATAAAGCTGTCGGCAGGATCGGGATTTAACGGCCCGGGATTGCCGCCGAAGCAGGCCGGAACCGCATTCTGACAAGGTGCGCCCAAGCTTACATTGTAGCCCGACTCACGAAGACCAAGGTAACTGACGCCGACCGCCCATTCGAACTTTGCGGGATTGGCGTTGTGCAGCCGAAATTCCGCGGAGCTTGTGGCTTCATCGGTATGGGTAAGCCCCCATATCCAGCCCGGACCGCCTGGCGGAATGATTCCGCCATTGTCGACGGGCATGTCATTGAGCCGCGCTTTCTGGTAGCCGCCAAGGAACTGTACGGCGACGTTACCGAACTGGCTGTTGATGTCGGTGTTGGCTGTATAGAAGGTGTCATCCGTATTGGGCGTAATCGCGTTCGCTGGTCCGGAGCGTTGCGATGGGCCGCTTGTGGCGCTCATGGCGTCACTGTAGGGCACCGATGAGTAGGCCGAGTCGTAAGAATGCTGGACGGTTAGTTGTAGCAGGGCATTGGTGACATCGTTCGGCTTATAGAGAAGGCTGCCCCGCGCAGAATAGTCGTGCTCGCCGTTTTGCGGCTTGTCTCCGCCAGGTTGGAGGTTGGCCGATCCGGGCAGAGTCCCTGATTGGATCAGATACCCGTCGCGATCGTTGAAATTGATCGCCAGACGTGTGGAGAGCGCGTCATTCACAGGTGCGTTGACCACCAAGTTGGCTCTCTTAGCGTTAAAATTGCCAAGCTCGACGTCCGCAGACCCACCCTGCTGCCAGGTGGGGCGGTTGCTGATCACGTTGATCACGCCGCCCGGGGAGGCTGCTCCATAAAGGGTGCCTTGGGGGCCGCGCAGGACCTCGACGTGGTCCACGTCAAAAAAGGGCGTGATCAGCGAGTTGGTGTCCTGCTGCTCAATACCGTCAAGAATGACAGCGACGCCGGCCGTCTGGGTGACGCCCTGGTCATTGTTCTGGACGCCGCGCAAGGCGATGTTCACGCCGTTGACGGAGTGGTCGATGACCATGTCTGGCGCGACGGCGACCACATCATCAACCGTGACGATGCCTTCGCGTTTCAAGGTGGCGCCGGTTTCGGCGGACAGGGCTACAGGCGATTGAGACGCCAGTTCCGACTGCTTTCGCGCCGTAACGACCACGTCTTCCACTTGATTTATCTGGTTAGGGGCTACGCCTGCCGCGTGGGCGCTGACCGACCCTATAACCATCGGCGCGACGCTCGCCAGCAGCACCGCCGGCAGCGACCGCGCTAGCCGCTTGCCCCTAAACGCGAAGATTTTTCCGGTGACGTCCATGGTTTCCTCCTCAAGTCCGCCAGTAATCTGGTCGGCTCCTTTGGGGGGTAGATGCAGGAAACCGGCGATTTCCTCGTCCCGGGTGAAAATTTTTTAGGCGAGGGCGGGCGCGCCGACCGCGCCTAGAGGCGACAGCGGACTCTGATGCCGAAGAGGCGCGGCGGCGTTATGCCGACATTACCGGCCCCCTTCATGGGAGGGCCTTCGAAATTGGTCTGCTCCACCCGGTCCTCTAAATTGCGGACAAAGGCTTCAATGGAGTAGACTTGGCTTTTGGGTGTGTAGTTCAAGCTCACGTTAGATCGGGTAAATGGAGATTGCCGATACTGCTGCGCACCGCCTACGTCATCGACAAAATATTCGGAGGTGTAGCTTGTGTCTCCGCGCAGCGTGAATTTGGAGCCGTCTCCCAGCCGAAAGATATGGCGCCACCCAAGACCAATGGTGAATCGTGGGGCGTTGTTCAGAGCGTAGCCGCCCCAGTTGACGAAGGGCGTTCCCTGCCCTCCCGCTAGAAGCGCGCTGGGGCCCTTGGCGAACGTTGCGGAAAGATAGTTCAGATTCGCGGTGAGCGTATCGGTTGGCCCTGCCTCGTAAGTGGCGGCGTTTTCCCAGCCGTAGATTGTGACGGGCGCCGAGAGCGTAACGGCGACCGCCTCGCCGGGCTGGCCTGAAATTTCCTCCGAACCGGCGACCTGATAGGCGTGATAATCGTCATAGAAAGCGATGCTGTCGAGATAGAGGCCCTTTACCACCCCGCCCTTGTAGCCAAGTTCGTAAGCAGTCAAGGTCTCGGGTTTAAAGCTGGTCGGACCAATAACATCGCTGTTGGTGTAGTTATAACCGCCAGGCTTGTAGCCGGTGGCGACGTCCGCATAAAAGAGCTCGCCTATTGCGGGGCGGTATTCAGCCCCTGTTCGGTATGTGACCGTGCTCGAGCGTTCGGAGCCGACCTCAGGGCTTCCGGCGCCAGTGGGGCAGAACAGAAACAATTGACAGCCAAGGGTCTGCGAGCCGGCCCACGTTTCACCCCGGTTCGAGAGCGCGTCGGTGGCGTATCGCAAACCGAAACTTAACCTGAGATGGCCGCCAAGATCATAGGCGGCTGTTCCGAATAGGCCGAAGTCTTGCCGGGTAACATGGTCGATGCTCTCGACGCGCACACTACTGCCGGCGATGGTCTGGGGGTGACCCAAGCCCAAGGTTCCGTAATAGGGCGAAAACACCCTGGCTTCGTAGTCGAGCGACGCAACGCCGAGCGTCCAACTGGTCGGTCCAGTCTGCAGGCTTTGCAGCCGAAGCTCTTGGGAGAAGGTGTCAAGACGGCTCGCCTGGACTTGCCATAGATACCCTCCGCCCAGGAAAGGTTTGGGTCCGCCCGTATCGGTCGTGCGCTCGTAAATATCGATTTGAGAATAGCCGAACAGATAGGCGGCCCGGACACCAGAGAACTGATGGGAAAATTCTGCGTTCGCGGCCGCGTAGTCGTCATTCAGCCCGCCGACTATCGGATTGTTATTCCCGGTCCTTTGCATCGGCCCAGACGTCGTACTGGCCACATTGGCGTAGGGCACCGAAGCGTATGGCAGCCCATAGCTATGCGAATAGGTGAGTTGCAGAAGGGCTGAGGTGGCTTCGTCCGGCTTGGCCAGAGCGCTGAAGCGCGCCGAAGCATCATGCTCGCTGTTGAGGGCCCCCGAACTGGGCGCGCCCGGCGAGGCCGGTTCGATGATGTAGCCGTCTCGATCATTGACCGCGAAGGCGAGGCGGAGGGCAAGCTTCGGGTTGACTGGCCCGTTCATCACCGCGCTTTCGCGGCGAGTGTCAAAGTTCCCGATCTCCGCGGCGGCTTCCAGGCCGTCGGTGAAAGTTGGGCGATTGCTGACAATATTAATCACGCCGCCGGGCGAACCTGCGCCATAAAGCGTGCCCTGCGGCCCTCGCAGCACCTCGACCCGGTCAATATCAAAGAGGGCGAAGCCAAGCGCGTAGCTGCTCTGTTGTTGCACGCCGTCAATAACAGTCGATATGCCCGGCGAAGCGCGGTCGGTGAGATCTGTGGTGCCGATGCCGCGGACTGTGACATTGACGCCATTGAAGCTATGATCAACCACAGTGTCGGGCGCGACACGATCTATAGAGTCCAGCGTGTAGAGGCCCAGTTCCGAAGCCGCGTCCCCAGCGGCGGCCGAAACTGGCAAAGGCGTATCCGACAGGGGCTCCGCATGCTTTCGTGCGGTGACGATCAATTGTTCCGCCAGAGTGATCTCGTCGTAATTTCTGGGGGACGGGGCATCTGCGGGGTCGGCCTGGCGTGGGCCAAGGGCGATCACACCCGCCTCATCATAGACTACAACCAGCGGAGCGCCCGCCAGTAACCGGGCCAGAGCGGCGTGAGGCTCGGAGGCGCCGCGCACTGGTGGTGTCATGACGTCCTTGAGCAACGCGGCTGGGGCGATGATTTGCCATCCCGCCTGCCGCGCGAACTCCTGTATTGTACGTGCCGCTACGCCCGCTGGCACATCGAAGACTATGGTCTGCGCTGAAGCTTCGCGGGTTGTCGCGATACTGGCGAGCAATGCCAACGTCGCTGTCGCCCCCACTCTGCGCAACGCCCTGTCCCCCCTCGATTTCGCCGTTTTCGGCTGCGTTTCAAAATCACCGCTCGGCGATGGCGCTATTTCCAGCCATGGCGGCGCGGAATTTGGCCGCCTCAATTTCTCATCTGTAAAGGTGGATCTCGTCTCCCCTATCGCTCACTCTGGCATGAAAGGCCGCTGCGACCGCGCGGGCGAAGCCGTGGGGGTCAGTTGCCGAAAACAGACCCGTCACCGTCTCTTGCGCGAGGCTCGGCTCGTCCAAAATGATGCGGGTCGCGCCGTAGCGTGCAAACTCGTCAATAGCGGAAGCCAGCGTCTGGTCATTGAAGGAAAGCAGTCCCTGCCTCCAAGAAAGCCTGCGCCCTATCTCCTCCGGCTTGAGCGACACCGTTTCCAGCTCTGGTTGAACTGCAGCTGCGCTTGCGGACGTCGTCGTCAGAGAGTTGGCGGTCAGAACTGAAGCCTTACCTGAAGCGGCGCGTTGCAGGCGAACCGAACCGTCTTTAACCAAGACGCGCACCAGGTCCGCGGCGTCACGGCGGATCGCAAAGGTCGCCGCTTCGGTCGTCAAATGCATGTCTGCGACCGCAACCACAAAAGGCCTTGCGCCATCCTTGGCCACTTCAAAAAGGGCTCGCCCCTGGAGGAGCGCCAGCGAGCGCAGGCTTGGGGTGAAATGAAGGCTTACGCTGGATTCGGTGTCTAGGATGACCGTTGAGCCGTCAGACAGCAGAAGCCGTCGAATTTCGCCCTTGGCGGAGGCGAGAACGGTTGGGAACAAGTTGTCATAGTTGGCGAGCATAACGCCCCCGACCGAAGCGGCGGCGGCCAGTCCGCCTCCCGCCCACAACAATCGACGACGCGTCGCCGAGGACCGCAACGCCACCCCGCCCAGCGTGTGCAAAGCTCTGGCCTTGTCTGCATCCACCATGATGGCGTGGGTTTTGGTGAAGGCGCCCAGGCAGCGAACATCGCTTCCAAGCCAAGCTCTGAAGGCCTGCTCTTCAGCCTCCGATAGAGGCGCTCTATCTCGACGCGCCACCCATCTGGCAGCCTCGTCATAGATGTCAGAACTGGTCTTTTTTTGCGCCACGCGTCGTTCCAGAACGGCCAATTTGAACCCTAGACGCGCGAGGAGAGGGATTCCCTCCCCGACCAAATTGTTCAACCAACAACCTGAGCGCCCGAGCCACGCGCATCTCAACCGCCTTTTCCGTCAAACCAAGTCTTTTGGCGATTTGGTTTTGTGCCATTCCATCGATTTTGCGCATTTTGAAGGCGTCCCGGACCTGGAGAGGCAGGGCGTCCAACGCTTCAGACAGCAGTCTCAGTTCTTGCCGATCCGAGGTGTGTTGCTCCGGCGATGGCGCATCAGACACGCCGAAGTTCTCGAAATTATCAATCGCTTCAATGGACACCACTTTCGAACGCCTGACTTCTGTAAGAAGGATCGATTTGGCTGTCTGGAACAGATAGGCCCTGGGATTGCTGATGTGATCAACGCAAGCAAGCGCGCTGATCAGGGTGTAGCTTTCCTGAATGACATCGTCAGCATCGAGAAGCAGCCTCCTCTGGCAGAGCAGCCATCGTCGCAGACCTGTCTCGTGCGGCAAAATATTTGTCGCCAACCAAACGGCTCGCTCTCGACTAAGGGCCTGGTCAGCGATTTCCTTAATTTTTGGCGGCGACAACTCTGTTCGCTCCAGTACCTGTCTGAGACCAGAAGCGCTTTCGCCAGGACGAGCCGATGATGGGCGAGCGTTCGCTAATGAAGTCTCGCAGGCGATTGAACCGGCTATGGAATGGTCGAAAATTCAACTTTGGCTTCAGGGAGGTGTGACTACTAAGGGCAAGACGACAAGGGCTTTGCCAGAAACCGATAGCGCGTTTTCCGCAAGGCGAATCTCATAGAGACCTGGAGCCTGGAC
>Ga0335069_10000461_pt1 | contig 69029 bp, 57 predicted proteins | sample Lox_Sample_11_FD_206714 | JGI IMG/M metagenome (GOLD analysis project Ga0335069, IMG submission 206714) | Soil microbial communities from Loxahatchee National Wildlife Refuge, Florida, United States - Lox_Sample_1.1 | ecosystem: Environmental > Terrestrial > Soil > Wetlands | place: USA...
CCTCAAGGACACCCTCTCCATCTCAGCCCTCATGCTCGCGCAAAAGGGCTTCCAGGTCCGCGCCACCAGGGTGGACGACCCCGCGAGGCTCAAGTCCCCTGTCCTGCCGGGGTGGCAACATCCCCGGACACCGGAGCAGGTGCGCGCCGACTTCGAGCTGGCCCCCGAGGGCGCGATGATTGGCGTCGTGACCGGGAACGGCCTCATCTGCATTGACATCGACTGCAAGGGCGGCATTGACGGGCGGGCCACGCTCTCCGAGCTGGAGCTGCGCGAAGGCCTCTCCGAGTTGCCCGACACTGTGCGGGACCGGACCCCGACCGGAGGCGAGCACAGGTTCTACAAGGTGCCGACCACGGTCCGCATCCCCAACTCGTCCAACCGGCTGGGCCCAGGCCTCGACGTCCGCGGCGAGAACGGGTTCGTAGTGGTCCCGCCGTCCCAGAGGCGCGATCTGCCCGAGGGCGAGAACGTCTACGAATGGCTCCCGGGCTGCAGCCCCTTGGAGCCCGAGGAGCGCGAGATCGCGTGGCTCCCCGGCGACTGGTTGGCCTACCTCCTGAAGCTGGCAGCCGAGAAGCCGGCGCCGAAGGCCGAGCAGGCCAGCGCACAGCAGGGCGAGAAGCTCTACGCCCCGGGCGACCGCGAGTTCGCGCTCCGCAGGGCCCAGGCCTACCTGGCCCAGGTGGAGGGCGCGGTCTCAGGCCAGAACGGGCACGGGGCAACGTTTAGAGCCGCCTGCAGGGCAGCCGAACTGTGCATCGACCCCAACGACGTGCTGGTCGCCCTCCAGGGCTGGAACCAGACCTCCTGCCAGCCGCCCTGGTCCGAGGCCGACCTCAGGCATAAAGTGCGCGACGCGCTCAAGGCGGTCCAGCTCGGAAGCAAGTTCGACGCGCCTCCTCCGGCTCCGGCGCCCGAGGTCGCCGCCGCTGGTACGCCCAGCGAGCCCCCCGCCCCCAGGGAGATCGACCCCCGAGTCCGGGACCGCTTGGTCTGGGTCGAGGAGACGCAGCGCTACTACGTGCGCAGGCTGGACACCGGCTCGTGGGGGAAGTCCATGTTCCACGATGCCGTTCACAAGGTCCTCCGGGACCGCGGCATCCCCAAGGATGACGCCACGCGCATCCTGAACGACCACGCGCTGCAGCACGCCCAGTGTATCGACCTCCTGCCCAACGAGCCGCCCATCGTTCAACGCCAGGGAGAGGAGGGCCCCTACCTCGTGGTGAACAACTGGGTCCGGCCGAGCATCGTGCCCGCGCCCGGCGAGTTCCCCATCCTGGACGAGTGCATCACGTTCGTCTCCGGCGGCCCCCAGGAGAAGCGGTACCTCATGCACTGGCTGGCGTGCTGCCTACAGATGCCCAGCGAGCGGTTCAGGACGAGCCCCCTGCTCTGGGGCAAATCGAAGACGGGGAAATCGTTGCTCACCAGCGTGCTCCGCGCCCTCCTGGGCGAGGAGAACACACGCATGGCGCGCTCGTGCGACCTCGTCTCCCGGTTCAACGCCTACGCGGCCGGCCTCCTCGTGGTGGTCAACGAGATCAAGACCGAGCACCTGCACGAGTCGGTGGAGTCCATCAAGCAGTTGACGGGCGAGCGCCGGCTGCCCATCGAGGAGAAGGGCGAGCCGACGCGCGAGGTCTGGTCGAAGGTAAAGCTCATCGGCTCCTCGAATGCGGACAACCCCGTAATCGTGGAACCCGGCGACACGCGGTGGTCGCTGCTACGGCAGGAGGCCGAGGCCTCTCCCGAGTACTTGGCACGCCTCGACTCCCTCTTCGTGCCGGGGTCCGCGGCCTGGTCGGAGCGCGGCAAGGCCGAGATCGCAGCCCTCGGCTGGCACCTCCTCCACATGGAGGCGGACCGGAGCGTCACCTCCAACCCGCTCAAGAACGCGGCCCGGGACGCGGCCATTGCCATGTCGCAGTCGTCTGTCCACGCCTTCGCGGACGCGGTGGACGAGCAGACGTTCGACGGCCTCTGGCTCTCATGCGTGGAGTACCCGGGCGACCCGGCCTGGAAGTGGCTGGACGTCCCCGACCACCCCGACCTCACGGGCAAGCAGGCGGTCTACCAGCTCTACGTGATCGTCACCAAGCGGAACCAGGGCCAGCCTTGCAAGCCGAGCCGGTTCCATGAGGCGCTCCGGCGCGCGAGACCGGAATGGCAGTACCTCGCGCAGGAAGGCGGGCACGATCAGCGCGTGAAGGTCGAGGGCGCCGGCAACCTTGCGTGCTGGAAGGGTCTGCCGCGGAACCCCGAGCTGCGCGGCGTGAAGCCGAAGCCGAAGCTCCCCGTGCCGTTCGCGGAGCCGGAGCCCCCGCCGGCTACGCCGGAGCAGGCCAGGTTGGCGTTGAAGGGCACGGCTGCGGCTGGAGCCGTTGACGTGCTCGTGAAGCCCAGTATGGACGGGACCGGGGTGAGCGCATGACTGCCGCCGAGCCCCCCAGCGTCCCGCCGGAACGTCGCCGCCGGCCTCGGCCTCGTCGCAGCGTACCCGCGCCCTGGCCCGCCCCGCAGGACCGGCTGCCCCCGGAACGTCTCTGCGCCGCGTGTCGGCTTGTAGTGGTTCCGCCGGGCGTCTTGTTCTGCCCTGCCTGTCCGTAGAGAGTGGCGGGGCCCCTTCCTCCCCGCTGCCAGGGAGCCGGCGTGGCCTTGGTCGGGCACGCGCCGGTCTCCCGCCTTCTCCAGCCCTGCCCGACCTGAAGGAACACCTGCCATGACCGAAGACGAGATCCTCGACTCCCCCTGGACTGCCCAGGAGACGGCCACCATCAAGGCGGCGAGGCCCGACATGATCGCCCCGGACGGCCGGCCCAACGTCACCAGGCGCGAGCTGAAGACCCTGGCCGCGCGCTACCCCGAGATGCTGTTCCCCCGCGCGACCATGCCCACGGACGACCCGCTGGCCGCGACGTACCCCTCCACCTTGCCGCCCGTGCCGTTGAAGAAGGTCGGAGATCCGGTCGAGGACGCCTTGAGGGCCAAGTACCCCCGCTCACCGTCGATGTTCCGCGACGTCTGAACGACGTCGCCCAGTCGCAGTGCCCCACACCCAGAGGAGAACGACCATGTCCAAGCAGTTCAGCCCTGTCCCGCCGCCGCCCGCTCACCCCTCCATCCCGCCCAGGCCGACCACGCCCGGGTTCCCGACCTCGCCGGTTCCGCCGTTCAGGCCGCCTCCGACCCCGCACCTCGACCCGAAGCCGGCTGTCAACTGGCCGCCCAGTCACACGCGCTAACCCGAGTCGGCCGCGCTCGTCCTCGGGGCGAGCGCGGCCTTGACTCTGCCCGGGGCTGGACGGGGGATTGCCGCGCGGGGTTCTCAGCCTGCAGGGATTGATCGGAGTCAATCGAGACCCAACGCAGGGAACCGCTGCGGCACAGCAAAAACGGAGGCCCGCCTGCTCACTGTTAGAGCCGGCTGCTAGATCCCTTGCCGATGGCCGAGCGTGAGGGAGGACCGAATAGCGGCCGACGTGGACCGCGAATGAGCGAGGCAGGCGCTGGTACGCGCGGCTCTCGCCGGAGAGGAAGAGGGCGCGGATGGCGAAGCATGTGCAGCAGGATGACACCCTCAGTCGCGCCGTCGCGGCGTACGGTCGGGACTACGCCTCGGCAGCCACCGAGAACCACGGCGGCCGCGCGTACGCCGTCCTGCGCGGCGACCGCGGCAGAGTGCTAGCCGTGTACCGCCCCCACGCGGACAACGGCTGGCCGCAGCGCCTTTTCTACTGGCCCCCCGGCGTGAGGCGACCGGCGATCACGGCCAAGCCCAAGAAGCCGGAGCGGCCCTGGTCGCCGCTCAACGAGGAGGGCGAGGGGGCTCGGACGGAGCATGAATGGGTACACCAGTACGCGCCCTCCAGGGACCCAGGCCCCGAGGAGCTGCTCATCCTTGCGCAGTCGCGTCGCCGCGTGGAGGCGCCCTCTGCCGACCCGGACCCCGAGGTCCAGACCGTCCTGCGAGCCGTGATGGAGCGCGACGACGACAGGCGCTGCAGCATCCGCGGCCTGGCGCGCCAGCTCGGCATGAGCCGCTACACGGTGGGCAAGGTCTTGCGCCAGCTCTACGGCGAGGTGGCCCGCGAGTCCTGGGGGGGCAAGAGGCCGACCTGGACCGCGAATGAGCGGGGCAGGCGCTGGTATGCGCGACTCTCGCGGGAGCGGAAGCGGGCGCGCTACCTGCAGCAGAGGGCGCGGCTCTTGGCGAAGCGGGCCCCTGCCGCGACCATGGGGGCCGCTGCCGCATGACCGCCGCCCTTCACATCGTGGACGACGGGGCGTGCCACTCGCGGGCGCCTCGGGCCCCCGCCAACGACGAGGCCTGCTGGACGCGGGTCATGGGGCCGCCACGCCTCCTCTCGCTACGCGCAGCGGCCGGGCTCCTTGGCATCTCGCCCGGCAGGACCCTGGCGCCGCTGGTGCGCGCGGGCAGGGTGAAGACCGTCATGGTGGGCCGGCGCGCCCGCATCCCGATGTCGGAGGTGGAGCGCATCGAGCGTGAGGGCACTGGCGCGCCCGCTGCGACCCCCGGGGCCCCAACGCCGTGCGGGCCAGCGCCCAGCGCCGGGGCGCTCTCGGCCGGCATCCTTGACGTGGTGGCTGCCATCTAACCGCTGGCCCGCCTACCCTTGGGCTTCCCGGCCCGCAGCTCCTCCAGTTCCTCGCGCAGGCGCCTCACCTCCTCCACCAGCGCAGCAACGTCTGGCTGGGGAGGCGCTGGCGGTAGGGGCGCATCCAAGATCGTGGGCACCTTGGGCGGCGTCCGCAGCACGCCGTAGACGTTGTGAACCATCTCACCGTCCGCGTGGCCGAGGAACTTGCCGGCGTCGATGTCCGACACGCCCTTCTGCTCGACCGCGAAGGTCGCGTTGGTGTGCCGCATCCAGGCCGGGGAGAACGGTGGCACCTTCAGCTCCCTGCATGCGGCCTTCACGGTCTCGACGTACCACTTGACCGAGAACCCCCGCTTGCCGTCGAGGAGCGCCTTGGCCGCGAGCAGGGCGTCCCTGCCGACCTTCGTGTAGTGCTGCTTGCCCGACTTGTGAGGCGTGGAGAGGATGCCCTCGACCCCGGGCTCCTGGAGCGCGAGCGGCACCGGCTGGATGATCTCGCCCCGCTGCACGAACCGCTCAACCTCGGTGATGTGCCAGCCGGTGGCAGCGGAGATCGCGAGGGCGTGGCCGTAGCGTGAGTCCTCCTTCGTGAGCAGGTGATCGATGACCTTCAGGACGTGCTCGCGCGGGACCCTCTTGTCCTTGCCGCCCTGTGTCTGGGCCACCCTACCCTGCCCCACCGGCAGGCGCGCCACGGGGTCCTCGGAGGCGCGGATGTGGCCGGTCGCGGCGAGCCAGGCGTACAGGGCCTTCAGCGCCTCGCGCCGATGCCGCTTCGCCTTGACCGGCTCCAGGGCCGGGAGGACGTGCCTGGCCAGCTGCACCTTGCGAAGGTCGAGCGGCCTCCCACTGACGTCCACCAGGACCGAGGCCCACCAGGCCAGGAGCTTGCCCTTCCAGCGCATCCACTTCCGGGTGTTCTCGCGGCCGTTCTCGCTGCGCGGCGCTGCGGCGTGCGCGAGGTACGTCTTCACCAGCTTCGCGTCGAGGAGCAGCGGCTCGTCGGGCGCCGGGAGCGCCACGCCCTCGCAGTAGGCTTTCGGGTCCTTCAGGAACGCGGCCAACTCGACCAGCGCCTGCTCCTCGTTGGCGACCTGGAGCGCCTTCTTCCAGCGCACACCACCGACCCGTCTATGGATGTACCAGACCGGCCGACCGTCACCCGTGGTGCGGATGTAGCCGCCTGGCCAGCTACGCGTGTTCCTCCGTGCCATGGGGTCCTCCTCCTCGGAGGATGGTCCCACGCTGGTCCCACAGAGGCAAGCGCTCGATGTTCCGTGGGACCACCGGCGGCATAACCACTTGATTTTATTGCGACCCCGGCGTGACTCGAACACGCGACCTGCGGTTTAGGAAACCGCCGCTCTATCCGGCTGAGCTACGGGGCCAGATTCTCCTTGGGACTGCCGTTATCGCCTCCCGGATCCGGGGCCTTGAGTCGTGCGAGCAAGTGGGGACTCTGCCCTGCGCGGGCCCTCCCCTCCCTTACGCCCCCGGACTCCCTAGCGCCATTCGCCCGGGGCGCTCGAGCGAAGTGCCGCCGCCGAGAGCCGAGGCAAAAGGGGCACGGGCTGCGGTATACCACACCCGCCCGGCGCGCCCACCAGCCCGACCTGGACGAGGACCGGGTCCACTCGAAGGTCCGGGCCCGGTGGAACCGAGCCCCCGCGAGCTCGCCTCCGGGCGCCCACCTCGTCGCGATTCCCGGGCGAACGCCCTCACCCGATCCGAGCCAGCACCTCGTCGGTCATGGCCCGCGTGGTGAGGCCCCCGCCCAGATCCGCGGTCCGGGCCCCTGCCTCGATGGCCTCGTCCACGGCCCGTTCTACCGAGCGAGCCTCCTCCTCGAGCCCAAGGGAGTGGCGCACCAGCATGGCCGCCGAGAGGATGGTCCCCACCGGGTTGGCGATCCCCCGGCCGGCGATGTCCGGTGCGGAGCCGTGGATGGGCTCGTAGAGCCCGGGGCCCGAGCCTCCGATGGAGGCCGAGGGCAACATGCCCATGGAACCGGCCAGAACCGAGGCCTCGTCGGTGAGGATGTCGCCGAACATGTTCTCGGTGACGATGACGTCGAAGCTCTTCGGGCTGCTCACGAGGCGCATGGAGGCGGTGTCCACGAGCATGTGCTCGAGCGAGACCTCCGGGTGGGCCCGCCCCACCTCGCTGGCGATCTGCCGCCACAGCCGGGAGGACTCGAGGACGTTGGCCTTGTCGACGCTCGTCACCTTGCGCCGCCGCCCGGCCGAAAGGGCAAAGGCCAGCTCCACTACCCGCCGGATCTCGAAGTCGCTGTACTCGAGCGTGTCGACCGCGCGCTCGCGACCGTCCTTCCGCTCGCGCCCCTTGGGTTGACCGAAGTAGAGCCCGCCGGTGAGCTCGCGGATGACGAGGATGTCGACGCCCGCGATCCGCTCGGGTTTCACCGGCGAGGCGTCGACGAGCCGCGGGTGGACCCGGACCGGCCGAAGGTTGGCGAAAACTCCCAGGCCCTTGCGCAGCCCGAGCAGCCCCTGCTCCGGGCGTACCTTCGAAGAGGGATCGTCCCAACGCGGGCCGCCCACCGCGCCGAGGAGCACGGCCTGGGACGCCTTGCAGGCCGATAGGACCTCGTCGGTGAGGGCGGTGCCGTGGCGATCGATGGAGCACCCGCCCAAGAGGTGCTCCTGAAACCTTAGCTCGTGCCCTCCCGGGCGGGCCACCGCCTCGAGCACCCGCACCGCCTCGGCGGTGACCTCGGGGCCGATGCCATCGCCCCCCAGCACCACGATGTTCGCCTTCACGTGCGTGCTCTCCGTTAGGCGGGTCGGTCCGGCTCCACGGTGAGCCCGTACTCGATGGCATCGACGAGCGCCCGCCAGCTCGCCTCGATGATGTTGGTGCTCGCCCCCACCGTGCTCCAGCGGCTCCCACCGCGCTGCGTGTCCACGAGAACGCGGGTGACGGCGGCGGTCCCGTCCGGGCCGTCCAGGATGCGGACCTTGTAGTCCACGAGCTGCAGCTCGGAGAGCGCCGGGTAGCGCGGCAAAAGCGCTTTCCGCAGGGCGGCGTCGAGAGCGTTCACCGGCCCATCGCCTTCGGCGGCGGTGTGCAGCACCTCCCCGTCGACGCGCACCTTCACCATGGCCTCGGAGAACACGCCGCGGCCGGTGCGGTGCTCGACGTTGACGAGGAAGTCGATGAGCTCGAAAACGGGCCGGTATCCCGGTTCGCGCCGCTTCATGAGCATGGCCACGGAGGCGTCGGCGGCCTCGAAGGAGAAGCCCTTCGCTTCCAGCTCCTTGATCTCCTCGAGCACCTTGGCGGCATCGGCGCTGGCGGCGTCGAGCCCGAACTCCTCCGCCTTGCTGAGCAGGTTGCCGCGCCCGGAGAGCTCGCTCACCACCACCCGCATGGCGTTGCCCACCGCGGCGGGATCGATGTGCTGGTAGGAGGTCTCGTTGCGGCGCATGGCTGCCACGTGGATGCCCCCCTTGTGCGCGAAGGCGGACTTTCCCACGTAGGGAAGGTGCTCGTCGGGCGAGAGGTTCGCCACCTCCGCCACGAAGTGGGCGATCTCGGTCAAGGATCGGAGCTTGCCCTCGGGCAGGCAACGCTGTCCGAGCTTGAGCTCCAGGCCGGCGGCGATGGTGCACAGGTTGGCGTTCCCGCAGCGTTCGCCGTAGCCGTTCACGGTCCCCTGTACCTGGACCACCCCCTCTCGCACCGCGGCGAGCGAGTTGGCCACCGCGCAGCCTCCGTCGTCGTGCGCGTGCATGCCGAGCGGGAGGGAGACCTCGCCCCGGACGGCGCGGACGATCTCGGTCACCTGCCAGGGAAGCGAACCGCCGTTCGTGTCGCAGAGCACCAGGGTCTCGGCGCCACCTCGCTCCGCCGCCCGGAGCGTCTCCAGGGCGTACCGAGGATCGGCCAGGAAGCCGTCGAAGAAGTGCTCGGCGTCGTAGACGACTCGCCGCCCCTTTCTTCTCAGGGTGGCGATGCTCTCCTCGATGAGGCGGAGGTTCTCGTCGAGGGTGGTGCGCAGAACCTCGGTCACGTGTAGGGTGGAGGTCTTGCCCACCAAGGTGCAGACCGGCGTTCCGGCCTCGAGGAGCGCTCGGATGTTGGGGTCGCTCTCCGGCGCTCCCCCCGCGCGGCAAGTGGCTCCGAACGCCGCCAGGCTGGAGCACTTCCAGGGGAGGGCGCGGGCGCGGGTGAAGAACTCGACGTCCTTCGGATTGGAGCCGGGCCACCCTCCCTCGATGAACGCCATCCCCAGCTCGTCCAGTCGCCGGGCGATGCGGAGCTTGTCGTCGACCGAAAGCGAGATCCCCTCCCGTTGGGTCCCGTCGCGAAGGGTGGTGTCGTAAAGCTGGATCTCCGACATCCGATTCTCTCCGGCGCGTGGCCCCCGGGGGATCCCCGGGTCCCGGCCGACTTGGGGTGAGCGGGGTAGTCTAGGGGACCGGCGACCGCGGGGCGAGGGCTTCGCTAGCGAAGGACCCGGGGCCTCGCGACTCCGGGTCAGAGCGCACCGCAGAGATCTCGCCAGCGAAAGGCGCATGGAAGGGGGCCTTTGCTTGGCTCGCCCCGTGCAGGACCCCCGAAGGGGGGCCGGGGCACTCCTGCGACTGGAGACGCGATGAGATCGGTCACCCTCGGAACCAAGGTCTTCGTCCTGCTCGCGCTCGCGCTCGTACTCTGCGGCGTCACGGCCGCGGCCGGGCTGTCCGCGGCCTCTTCCCTGAACCGCATCGTGGACGACTACCAGCGACGCAAGCTCCCCGCACTCGACGCCCTCGCGGGGATCGCGACGCACGTCGCCGAGGCGACCGGGGCCGCGGCCGCGGTCGACAACCAGGACGCCGATGAAGCCGCCCACGCGGTCGCCCTGAAGGCGCTCCACGTCGCGGTGTTGCAGGCGCGGGATGGCGCGAAGGCGTTCGCCGGCCTGGAGAAGTCGGAGGAGGAAGACCGGAGCTGGGCCCTCACCTCAAAGCTCCTCGACGAGTGGGAGGGCAGCGTCGACACGATCGCCAAGGCCGCAAAGGAGCGCGCCGCCCAGGCCGACGACTTCGCCAAGGCCGCCGCTGCCCAGCATGAGGTGAGCGCCGGGTTCAACTCCTTCTGCCGGGCCGAGCAGACCCTGGTTGCCGGGCTCGCCCACACCGCTCGGCTCACCCACGAATCGGCCGCGCTGCTCTCCGACCAGGCGAGCCGGACGCAGCGGGCGGCCCGAAACTGGCTCATCGTGGTCTTCGCCCTGGCCGGGGCGGTGCTACTGGCCGGCGGCTGGTCCCTCGGTGCCGGCACCCGCAGGACCCTTTCCGCGCTCAAGGCCGAGGCGGCCCGGCTGAGAGACGCGGTCGCCGCCGGGCGCATCGAGGTCCGCGCCGAGACCGCCGGCGTGGCCGACGAGTTTCGACCCATCGTCGCCGGCATGAACGAGACCATGGAGGCTTTCGAGCGGCCCCTGCGGATGACCGCCGACCACGTCGCCCGCATCGGTCGGGGCGACATCCCCGAGCCCATCACCGACCGTTACGAGGGCGACTTCGACCTCATCAAGGAATCCCTCAACGGTTGCATCGCCGCGGTGGGAGCGCTCGTGACCGACGCCCAGCTGCTGGCCCGAGCCGGGGTGGAGGGGCGGCTCGAGACCCGTGCCGACGCGTCCCGGCACCAGGGCGACTTCCGCAAGGTGGTCCAAGGGGTGAACGACGCCCTCGACGCGGTGGTCGGGCCGATCCGCGTCGCCGCCGAGACGGTGGGCTCGCTCGCCCATGGCAAGATGCCCCCGCGGATCGATGCCGACTACCGAGGGGAGTTCGCGGTCATCCGCGACAACTTGAACCTTTGCATCGACTCCGTGAACCGTCTGGTGGCGGACGCCAACGCTCTCGCCGAGGCCGGGGCGGCGGGCCGCCTCTCCACCCGCGCCGACCCCTCGAACCATCACGGCGATTTCCGCCGCATCGTGGAGGGGGTGAACCGCACCCTGGACGCGGTCGTCGGGCCGCTCGACGTCGCCGCCTCCACCGTGGCGGAGCTGGCGGCGGGCCGGGTCCCGCCCCCGATCGCCCAGACATTCCAGGGCGATTTCGCCCGGGTGAAGGACAACCTCAACACCTGCTTCTCCGCCGTGAACCGCCTGGTGGAGGACGCCGCCGGACTGGTCAAGGCCGTCACCGCCGGGCAGCTCTCGAAGCGGGCCGACGCCGGCGCCCACCAGGGCGACTTCGCCCGGATCGTCGGGGGCGTGAACGAGACGCTCGACGCCGTGACCGCGCCGGTGAAGGAGGCGACCGCCATCCTGGAGCGGCTCGCCTCGAAGGATCTCGTCGCCCGGGTGAGCGGCGATTACGAGGGCGATCACGCCCGCATCAAGAAGGCGCTCAACGCCACCGCCGGGTCGCTCCAGGAGGCCCTCACCCAGGTGGCCCGGGCCGTCGAGCAAGTCTCCGGCGCCGCTTCGCAGATCGCCTCCTCCTCGCAGGCCGTCGCCTCCGGCGCCTCCGAGCAGGCCCGCTCGCTGGCCGAGATCACCGCGGCGATCGAGAGCGTCTCGGGCACGGCCGCGCACTCGGCCGACAGCGCCCAGCAGGCCAACACGCTGGCCGCCGAGGCCCGATCCGCGGCCGGGGCAGGCGCGTCGGCGGTGGAGGCGCTCCAGCAGGCGATGATCCAGATCCGCCAGTCGGCCGATCGCACCGGACAGATCATCAAGGACGTCTCGGACATCGCCTTCCAGACGAACCTCCTCGCCCTCAACGCCGCGGTGGAGGCCGCCCGCGCCGGCGAGGCGGGGCGCGGCTTCGCGGTGGTGGCCGAGGAGGTTCGCTCCCTCGCCCTGCGAGCCAAGGAGGCAGCCCAGAAGACGGAGGAGCTCATCCGCGAGTCGGTGAAGCAGGCGAGCGAGGGGGAGGCGGCCGGGGCGCAGGTCTCCGGCCGGCTCAAGGAGATCTTCCAGGGCGTCTCCAAGGTCTCCGACATCGTGGCGGAGATCTCCGCCTCCGCCCGGGAGCAGACCACCGGCATTGCCCGGATCAACTCGGCCCTGGGCGAGATGGACCGGGTCACGGAGCAGAACGCCGCCAGCGCCGAGGAGTCGTCCAGCGCCGCCAGCGAGCTCAACGCCCAGGCCGAGGAGCTCGCCTCCATGGTCTCGACCTTCACGCTCGACGAGGAGCGCCGGACCCAGCGCCTCACCCCACCCCGCAGGAACCTGCCCGTCCAGGCGGTCCCCCGAACCGCGAGGGAGCCATCGTGAACACCCTCACCGCCCTCGCCGCCGTCGCCCTGCTCGCCCTGTCCGCCCGGGGCGAGGACCGCGCCACCACCAAGGACGCGGAGATGCTGGTCCACAAGGCCGTCGCCTTCCTGAAGTAGGAGGGGAAGGACAAGGCCTTCCCGGCGTTCAGCGACCCCACCGGCCCATTCACCTATCGTGACCTGTAGATCTTCGTCATCGACTTCAAGGGGGTGGTCCGGACCCACGGGACGAAGAAGGAGCTCATCGGAAAGAACGACTTCAACCGGAAGGACCCGACCGGGAAGTTCTTCACCCAGGAGATGATCAAGATCGCCCAGGAAAAGGGGAGCGGCTGGGAGGAATACCAGTTCGAGAACCCGGTCAGTGGAAAGCTCGAGACCAAGGTCACCTACCTGGAGCGACTGGACGACTTCTTCGTGGGCTGCGGCGCGTTCAAGCCCTAGCGAAGGCCCCCCTTTCCTCCCTTCCCAGAGCCCCTCCCCCGCAGAGCCATCGCCCTCGGCCGTGCGCCCGGCCGACGCCCCTGGGCCCCGGGCGCGAGGCCAAGGGCTCCTTCCTGGAGCCGCGGACGAGGCCAAAGGGCTCTCCGGCCATTCCCGGGCGCCTTCCCCTTCATTTCCTCCTCGGCGTCGCGCGGTCGTCGGCGCGGCAGAGGGCGCGGCGGGCCGATGGGTGGGGGGGATGCGGCGCCTCGACGATTCGACGGAACGCCTCGTCCGAGGCGCTGACGGATGGCCTGGGCCTGTGCCACGATCCCTGCATGACGACGCCCTCGTTCAAGCAGGAACTGGTGGCCGTCTTCGGGCAGCCGGTGGCCGAGAATCCGACCCAGGCCATGGTGGAGGCCGCCTTCCGCCATCACCGCCTGGATTGGCGATACCTGACCATCGAGGTGTCGCCCGCGAGCCTCGGCGCCGCGGTGACCGGGGCGCGGGCGATGGGCTTTCGCGGGTTCAACTGCACCATCCCGCACAAGGTGGCGGTGATCCCCTTCCTGGACGAACTCGGCGAGTCCGCCGCCCTCATGGGAGCGGTGAACTGCGTGGTCCGGCGGGGGGAGCGGCTCGTGGGGGAGAACACCGACGGCAAGGGCTTCCTCGAGTCTCTGAGGCCTCTGCGCGATCCTTCGGGCGCCCGGGTCCTCGTCCTCGGCGCCGGCGGTGCGGCGCGTGCGATCGCGGTCGAGCTTGCGCTCGCCGGGGCGGCGGCCCTCACGATCGTGAACCGCACCCCGGCGCGGGGTCAGGCGCTGCTCGAGCTGCTCCGGGGGAAGGTGCGGGAGCGGCTGGGGCGTGATCTCGAGGCGACCTTCTTGCCCTGGCGGGGGGAGGCGCGCGTTCCCGAGGGGACCGACGTGGTGGTGAACACCACCTCGATCGGCCTGTTCCCCGATCTCGAGGCCCGGGTTCCGCTCGACCTCGAGACGCTCCGCCCCGGCACCCTGGTCGCGGACGTGATCCCGAATCCGCCGCGCACCCGGCTGTTGGGCGAGGCCTTGGCCCGGGGCTGCCCGGTCATCGACGGGCTGGGCATGCTCGTGGGCCAGGGCCGGCTCGGGATCCGGTACTGGACCGGGGTCTTGCCCGACGCCTCGGTCATGCGGGCCGCGCTCGAGAAGGTATTCGGCCCTCCCGCCTGATCTGCCCCACCTCGCAGGGCCAGGTCAGGGCTTTCGGCGCCCCCGGAGGAAGCGCCCGAGCCGCTCCATCGCCTCCCGCAACTTCTCCATCGAGGTGGTGTAGGAGAACCGGAGGTAGCGCTCGGGGTGATTACGGCCGAAGTCGAGCCCCGCGGTGACCGCCACCCCCGCCTCCTCCAGGATCTCGAGCGCAAAGCGGCCGCTGTCCGGGGCGAGCCGACCGCACCCGGCGTACACGTAGAACGCGCCCTCGGGGGTGACCGGAACCTCGAAGCCCATCTCGCGCAGCGCCGGGACGACGAGGTCCCGGCGCGCGCGCAGCTCCCGCCGCCGGGCCTCCAAGACCTCCAGGGTCTCGGGGAGGAAGGCGGCCAGGGCCGCGCGCTGAGCCAGGGTCGAGGGGCAGATGAAGAGGTTCTGGGCCAGCTTCTCCAGCTCCCGCACGTACTCGCTCGGCGAGACCAGCCAGCCGAGCCGCCAGCCAGTCATGTCGAAGTACTTGGAGAAGCTGTTCACGACGAACACGCCCTCGGAGATCTCCAGCGCCGTCCGGGGATCGGGCCCGTAGGTCAGCCCATGGTAGATCTCGTCCACCACGAGGCGGCCGCCTCCGCGCCGCGCCACCTCCTCGATCCCGCGGAGGGCGGACGGCTCGATGAGAGTCCCCGTCGGGTTCGCGGGCGAGGCCACGAGGACCGCCGCGGTGTGCTCGTTCCAGTGCTCCTCGACGAGCCTCGGGGTGAGCTGAAAGCTCGTCTCCGGCCCCACCGGGATGCCCACCGGCACACCGTCCACGGTGCGGGCGATCTGGCGGTTGCACGGGTACCCGGGGTCGGCCATGAGCAGCTCCGCCCCGGGGTCGAGGAGCGCGGCCATGACGAGCAAGAGCGCGCCCGACGAGCCAGCGGTCACCGCCACACGCTCCGGCGAGAGGTCGAAGCCGTAACGCGTCCGGTAGTAGCGCGCGATCGCCTCGCGGAGCTCGGGGAGCCCGAGCGATACGGTGTAGGGCAACGCCCCCCCGGCGAGCGCCTGCGCCGCGGCCCGCCGGACGGGCTCGGGGGTGGGAAAGTCGGGCTCGCCCACCTCCATGTGGATCACGGAGCGCCCGGCCCGCTCGAGCGAAGCGGCCCGGGACATGACGTCCATCACGCGGAACGGCTCGATCTCGGCCATGCGCCGCGCGAGGGGCAGAAGGGGTGGGCGGCCGGGGGTGGGGCACACCCGGGCATCCTACCTTAAGAACCCGGCCCCCGCCGCGCGCCTCGAGCGCGCGAGGGTCCGGCCCGCCTTGCCTTGACAGCCATCCCCCGGGCGCCTGCCCAAGGAGCAGGTGCAGGAGAGAGCGGCGCCGGGCTTGTCGCCGCCTCAGCGGGACAGGGCGACGGGATCGGCTCCGGTCGGCGTCGCCTGGGACGGCTGCGAAGCGGAGGGACGCGGCTCGACCCGGTCGCCGCTCGCGAGCAGGCGCAAGGAGAGGGCCAAGAGGGCCGAGATGAGCTCGCCGGAGCCCGGAACGTCGAGCTTACGGTAGATCCGCTTGCGGCGAGCGCGGATGGTCTCGGGCGAGACGTTTGCGGCCGCAGCCGAGTCCTTGCAGGCGAAGCCCTGGGCCAGGCGCAGGACTTCGGAGCGCTCGGCGGGTGTGAGGTTAGTGCCCTCGAGGAACCGGGCGGTGAACGGCGTGAGGACCTCGACGTCGATGTGCGGCATTCTTCTTCTTCTCCCGCGGGCGCTCGCCCGCATGGTCGGCTGGCCGTCCCCCGTCCGCCTTACCCCTCCCCCCGGCCCTCCGCTCGGTGGTGAGCGTCACGTTAGGCACGGCCCGCCCGGAGGCAACCCCCCGGGCGGTGAAATCGGCGAAACGGGGCCCGCTCGCGCAGGCCCGGGGTGGGTGACCCCGATAACCTCACGCGAAGACGAGAGAACCGGTCTTTACCCTCGTGCGGCCGGGTCCTCTTGCGGGGGGACCGCCGCGAGGCCCGGCTGACCCCGCTGCCGCGCGCGCTTGCGTAGCCTGCCGCCGTCGACCAGCATCCTCCCCGCCCACCGGTAGACGTTGAACTCGGCCACGAGCGCTCGCATCGCCCGCATCCGGGCCCGCTGCTCCTCTCTCCCCATGGCGAGCGCCGTGGCGAGAGCGGTGCTCGCCTCCTCGAGATCGTACGGGTTCACGAGGAGGGCGTCCGAGAGTTCGCGCGAGGCGCCGGTGAACCGCGACAGGATGAGAACCCCGCCCTCGTCCTCGCGTGCGGCCACGAACTCCTTCGCGACGAGGTTCATCCCGTCGTGAAGGGAGGAGACGTAGCAGAGGTCGGCGGCGCGATAGGCCCGGAACACGGCCGGCGGCTCGTGGTGCGCCCGCAGGAGCACGATGGGCCGGTAGCCGCCGGCGCCGAACCGTCCGTTGATCCGGACGGCCAGTTCCTCCACGCTCCGGTCGAGCTCCTGGTAGCGGGGGATGCGGGAGCGGCTTGGGGCGGCGAGCTGCAGGAAGGTGAACTGGCCCCGAAACTGCGGGAAGCGGTCGAGCAACCTCTCGACCGCGAGGAGGCGCTCCTCGATCCCCTTGGTGTAGTCGAGCCGGTCGACGCCCACCCCCAAGAGCGCGTCGGGCGGCAGCCCCAGCTCCCGGAGGAGCTCCGCCCGGCACTCGGGGACGGGGGGCGTGCTCTCCGCCCAGCGCGAGGGCCAGTCCACCGAGATGGGGTAGGCGCGCACCAGGGTCTCCTCCCCCCCCAGGACGACGCTCTGGCGCTCCCGGTCGATCCGGGCCTCGAGCGCCCGGTCCACGCACTCGAGCAGGTTGTTGCAGTGCGCCTGGACCTGGAAGCCGAGGATGCTCGATCCGAGGAGCCCCTCCAGGAGCTCCGGGCCGAACGGGCACACCTCGAACCGCTCGCCGCCCGGCCAGGGGATGTGCCAGAAGGTCACGACGATGGCGCGCGGAAGCCGCTTGCGGATCATCCGGGGCAAGAGTGCGAAGTGATAGTCCTGCACGAGGACCACGGGGTCCGGCCCGCGGGCCTCCTCGACCACGGCGTCGGCGAACCGGGCGTTCACCTCCTCGTAGCTGGCGAAGTCCTCGCTCCGGAACACCGGTCGGGTGTGCGCCTGGTGGCAGAGCGCCCAGAGGCCCTCGTTCGAGAACCCGTAGTAGTAGCCCCGCTCCTCCTCGGGGGAGAGCCACACGCGCCGCAAGGTGTAGGTGGGATTCCCGGGAGGGACCCTGAGTCGCCCCTGTCCGTCCACGAACTCGCGGTCGGCCGCCCCGCCTCCGTGGGCGATCCAGGTCCCGGAGCAGGCTTCCATCACCGGCTCGAGCGCGGTGACGAGGCCGCTCGCCGGGTGGACCAGGGACACGGTTCCGTCCGGCCCCCGCTCGTGCTGGAACGGCTCGCGGTTGGCGACGACGATCACCTCGCTCCCGGGCAGGTGCTTGGCGAGGGCGTCCCGGAGCCGCTCCGGTCCCCACAGTCCGGCGCGCCCCTCCACCTGTTCCGCCACGAGGTCGGCGACCAGAGCGCGGACGTCGGAGACGAGCGGCTGGAACTGGCGGCGGGCGAAAGGCGGGCGAGGGGTCCCGGCGCCGGAGAGGGGGAGGGCCGCCCAGAGCGCCCGCCGGACCTCGCGCGTCCAGGACCGCCAGGAGAACTGCACTGCCACGGTGGCGACCGCGGCGGCGGCGAGCGCGACCACCCCGAACGCCATCCACAAGAAGAGCCGGACCTGCCGCTCTCGCCGGGCCGCCCAGGCGGTGTCCTCGAGCACCACCGCGAACCCGGTGGGCCCCTCGGCGTCCGCGACCGGCACGGCGCTCACGTGGACCGGGCCGTCCACGCCCAGGGCCTCGAACGACCACGCCGATCCCAGGGGGCCTTCGCCAGGCCCCCGGGCACGCACGCTCTTGCAACCCAGGGTCTCGGGCCGCGTCGGCGTGCTCGCCAAGAGGCCACCTCCCGCGTCGCACAGGGCGGCCGCGCTCACCCGCTCGTCGCGGGTGAGGTCGGCGAGCACCCTTCGTGCGCGGGTCCTGTCCTCGTGCCGAAGCGCTCCGGCCGCCGCCTCCCGGACCCCCCCGACGAGAAGCTCCGCCCGGGTCTGCATCTCGTGCTCGAACCAGCGTTGGCTGGTGCGCTGTACCGCCTCGCTCGCCCCCCAGGCGAGAAGCCCCAGGACGACGAGGAGAGGCAAGAGCAGGGCGAGGAAGGCGCGCATGGCCCATGCTAGGGATCACCCGACCGGCGTGAAAGCGTCACCTGGGTCGGGCCGCGCACCCCGCGGGGCGCTCCCCTCACTCAGGATGCACCCACTGCCTGCCCTCCCGGGAGAGGAGCTCGGTCGCAGCCTGGGGACCCCAGCTCCCCGCGGGGTAGTTGGGAAAGTCGCGGGCCGGCAGGGTCGACCAGACGTCCAGGATGGGCGCCACGGTCCGCCAGCTCGCCTCGACCATGTCGGCGCGGTGGAAGAGGGTCATGTCGCCCGCGATGGCGTCATGCAGGAGCCGCTCGTAGCCGGTCGAGGCGGGGACGGGACCAAAGTCCCGGTAGCTGAAGGCGAGCTTCACCGGCTCGAGCTCGATGTCCCCCCCCGGCTTCTTGGCGCGCACGGAGATGGAGATGGCCTCGTCCGGCTGGACCAAGATGTCGAGGCGGTTCGGGTCCACCCGCTCGAGCCCCGCTTCCTGGAAGAGGAGCAAGGGGGGGCGCTTGAAGAGGATCGAGATCTGGGAGTCGCGCCTCGCGAGCCGTTTGCCGGACCGGAGGTAAAAGGGAACGCTGGCCCAGCGCCAGTTCTCCACCTGGAGCCTCAGGGCGGCATAGGTCTCGGTCTGGGAGCCGGGCGAGACCTTGGGCTCGGACCGGTAGGCCGCGACCCGGTTTCCGTCGATCTCGCCCTCGCCGTACTGCCCGCGCACCGTGCGCTGGATCACCTCCTCGGGCGTCATCTGCCGGATAGCCTCGAGCACCTTCACCTTCTCGTTGCGGACCGCCTCGGCGGACAGGGAGGAGGGGGGCTCCATCGCCACGAGGGTGAGGAGCTGGAAGATGTGGCTCTGCACCATGTCCCGAAGGGCCCCGGCCCGGTCGTAGTAGTCCCCCCGCCCCTCCACCCCCAGCTCCTCGGCGACCGTGATCTGGACGCTGTCCACGTAGCGGCGGTTCCAGATCGGCTCGAAGATGCCGTTGGCGAAGCGGAAGACGAGGAGGTTCTGGACCGTCTCCTTACCGAGGTAGTGGTCGATCCGGTAGATCTGATCCTCCCGCAGGATGGCGGTGAGCTCCCGGTTCAGGGCCAGGGCCGACTCCAGGTCGTGGCCGAAGGGCTTCTCGATCACCAGCCGGCGAAAGCCCTTCTCCTCGCGGGTCAGCCCCGCAGCCCCCAGCCCGCGAACGATGATCCCGAACTCGTCGGGAGGGGTGGCGAGGTAGAAGACGGCGTTGTTCGAGGTCCCGTGGACCTGGGTGGCATGGGCGAGCGCGTCGGCCACACCCCGATAGGTGGCCGGGTCCTCGAAGTCCCCCTTCACGTAGTGGATGCGCTCCAGGTAGTCCGCCCAGACCTTGTCCTCGACCGGGCGGGTGGCGAACTCTCGGAGGACCTGGTTCGCGTACTCGCGGTAGCCGTTGTTGTCGAGGGGCCGCCGGGCCACGCCCACGATGGCCACGTTCTTCGGAAGCAGCCCGTTCGCCCGCAGGTTGTAGAGGGAGGGGAGGAGCTTTCGCTTGGTGAGATCGCCCATCGCCCCGAAGACCACGAACGCGCAGGAATCGACCGGGTGAAGCTCCTTCATGGCCCACTCCTCGCTCATGTGCCCCGTTCTCGCCGCGCCAGCCGCGCCTCGAGGGCCCGGACCTTCTCCACCCGCCGCAGGTGGCGCGGGATCCCGTCGAAGGCAGCGGCGGAGAAGGCCTCCACGATCTCCGCGGCGAGCGCCTCCCCCACGACCCGGGCCCCGAGCGCGAGCACGTTCATCTGGTCGTGCTCCACCCCCTGATGTGCCGAGTAGGTATCGTGGCACAGGCCGGCCAGGATCCCCGGCATCTTGTTGGCGGCGGCCACCGCCCCCACCCCGGACCCGCACACGAGGATCCCACGTTCCGCCTCGCCCCGGGCCAGGGTGTTGCCGATCGCCTCGGCGAAGTCCGGGTAGTCGCTCGGGGACTCGTCGTGAGCGCCGAGGTCGAGCACCTCGTGGCCCCCCGCCCGAAGGTGCGCGGCGAGCGCGTCCTTCAGGCGAAACCCCGCATGGTCGGCGGCCAGCGCCAGTCTCATCTCGCCCTCCCCTGTCCGTTCTTCCGTAAGGGCGGGGGCGGGCTCGCGCCGCAGTACCGGGGATTGCGGCGTTCCGTCCCCCCCGCCCCGACCAGGGTGCCTGGCCCCGACGCGGGAGGGTCCCCTCTCCCCCCTTGCGCCCGTCGGGCAGAGCGGGCGGGAGCGGGGCCTTTGCGCGGGGTCGCCGTTAGATCGACACGCCGGCCACAACCGTGGTTTCTTGGCCCTTGCTCATGCTTGAGCTCGCACAGGAATCCTCGCTCACCCATCTTTGCTCCCGCTGGGCGTCCGGGGAGAACGCCGCAGCGCTTTTCGACGTGACCCGCGAGGCGCTCGGGGAGATCCGCCCGGACGACCAGGTCGAGGTGGGGGAGCTCGTCGGTGCGGTCCTGGGCCGACTCTCGGGAGGGGGGGCCGACCCGGCCCGAAGGATCATCCTCGCCCTCCTCGACACGGTCCGGCGCCGGTTCTTCACCCGGCAGCTTCGCCCCGAGCAGGTGAACGGCTGGCTGTCGATCCTTCTCCCGGCCCTCTCGCGCGCCGAGGTGACCGTGGCCGACGTCCTGCGTTCGCGCGAGGAGACCGAGCCGAAGACCGTGGCCATGCGGCTCCTCGGGGCGGAGGCCTCCGAGCTCACCATCGCCGACGTGGCCCGTCGCACGCGGGCCCTGGCCCGAGGGATCCTGGCTCTGGGCGGGAGCGAGGTCTCGGTGGCCATCCTCTCCGAGAACTGCCTGGAGGCGGCCCTCTGCGACCTCGCCTGCCTCTCCTCGGGTATCGTCGACTTTCCCCTCCCCGCGAACGCGGTGGCGGAGCAGATCGTCTACATGCTGAGGCACTCCCGGGCCAAGGTGCTCCTGTCCTCGGACGAGGAGCAGCTCGCCAAGGTGCTGCCCTCGCTGCCGCTCCTCCCCGACCTCGAGGAGATCGTGGTCTTCTCCCGTGCGGCCGCCGAACGCCACGGCCTCCTCTCCCTGGACCAGATGGTCGATCAGGGAGCGAGCGTGGACGAGTCGACGCGGGCCGCCCGGGTGGCCGCGGTGAGGGCAGACCACCTCGCCACCGTGATGTACACCTCGGGCACGACCGGTCGGCCCAAGGGCATCATGTTCACCCACCGGAACATCGTCTCCAAGCGCCTGTGCCGCGGGTTCGCCCTGGGGGAGATCGGCGAGGGCGATGTCTTCCTCTGCTACCTGCCCCTCTACCACACCTTCGGCCGGTGGCTGGAGCTCCTCGGGACCCTGTGGTGGGGGGCCACCTACGTGTTCGCTCGCTCCACCTCCCAGGCGTCCCTCCTCGAGGACTTCCGCCAGGTGCGCCCCACGATCTTCATCTCGGTCCCGAAGAAGTGGATGGAGCTGCACGAGGCGGCGATCTGGGAAGCGGCCTCGGACGACCCCGATGAGCTCTCCTCCCACCTCCGCGAGATCACCGGCGGCCGGCTCCGCTACGGCCTCTCGGCGGCCGGCTACCTGGACCCGGCGGTGTTCCACGCCTTTCACTCCGCCGGGACCGAGCTCTGCTCCGGGTACGGAATGACCGAGGCGACCGGGGGCGTGACCATGACCCCTCCGGGCCGCTACCTCGATGACTCCGTGGGAAAGCCGCTGCCCGGGGTCGAGTGCCGCCGCGCCGAGGATGGCGAGCTCCTCATCCGGGGTCCCTACGTCTCCCCCGGATACTTCCGGCCGGCGGACGGCGAGCAGGGCATCGACCGGGAGGGATGGTTCCACACCGAGGACCTCTTCGTGGAGAGTCCGGACGGCCACTGGACCATCACCGGGCGCAAGAAAGAGATCTACAAGAACCGGCAGGGACAGACGATCGCGCCCCAGCGCGTCGAGAACCTGTTCCGCGACTTCGACGCCGTGGCGCAGTCCTTCCTGGTCGGCGATCACCGGGAGTACAACACGCTCCTCGTGTGGCCCAGCCCCCGGGCGGCGCAGGGGCGGGTCCCGGGAGAGCTGACGGAGCTGCTCTCGTCCCTGGTCGCGAGCGCGAACCGTTTTCTCGCCCCCTTCGAGCGGGTGGTGGCCTTCCAGGTCCTCCCGCGCGCCCTCGACGAGGAGCACGGGGAGCTCACGCACAAGGGGAGCTTCCGGCGAGAGGTGGTGGAAGCGAACTGGAAGGAGCTCATCGACCGGATGTACGAGCAGCGCCATCTGGCCCTGGCCGTGGACGGCCGGTTCCTCCGGATCCCGAACTGGGTGCTCCGCGAGCTCTCGGTGCTCCAGCACGAGGTCTCGTTCCAGGGCTCCCTGCTCCGGGCCGGGGGGCGCACCCTCAGGGTGGAAGCCGACCCAGCCGCTCCTGGCGCGCTGCGGGTGGGCGACCTCGCTTACCTGAGCGAGGGCAGCGTGGTCGACCTGGGCGCGTTGCTCTCCCGACCGGCGCTGTGGGTGGGGAACGAGCCCTTGCGTCGCTTTCTGGGGGACGAGGCGTTCCTGTCGCTCGTGGCCCGCAAGCGCAAGGCGACGAGGGGGGACCTGCAGATCGATCCCCGGCTGTGGTCGCCGCCCGACCCCGAGCGCATCCCGGCGCTCCTCGAGGCGATCGACGGGGAGGTGAGCTTCGCCTCGATCCACGCGGCGGGCGAGCTCCTCCGGGCGGAGAGGCCCGAGGCTCGGCGGGCCATCAGCCACCTCCACATCGGGCTGGCCGCCGCGCAGAGCGACCAGGGGGTCTTGTGCCGCGCCCTCCTCCGGCGTGCCGCGGACGCTCCCGACGAGGACGTCCGCCGCCGCGCCTTCCGGGTCCTTCTCGCCAACGAGGAGCCCCCCGAGACCCTCGCCACGCTGCGGCTCTTCTTGGACCGGCTCGGCGCCATCGCCCTGCGCGACGAGGACCTCGCGGATCTGGGGGAGCGGGGCCTCGCCGATCCGCAGGTCCAGGTTCTCTTGACGCGCCTCTCCTCGGCGAGGGGCGACGTCGCCCCGGCCGACCCGTCGGACCGCCGGCTCCTCATCGGGACCATGCGGCTCCTCACCGCCTGCGCCATCGCCCACCCGGTCTACTTCGCCCGGGTGCGCGTCCCGCTCGCGCGTCTCGCCCTCCACGATGACCCGGAGCTGGCCGCTCGGGCGGGCGAGGAGATGGATCGCCTCCGGCGCGGCTTCGCGGCCTGGGTGGGCCCGAACCTGCGCCTCGCCATCGATCCGCAGACCGGTTCGGAATACGGCTGGAAGGACGTCCTCGTGTTCGACGAGGCGATCCCGGCCGAGGCCCGAACCCACCTGCTCCAGGCGCTTGAAGACAACACCATCGTGCGCGCCTCGGTGTTCCTCCTGGGCCGGGGCGTGCTCCTCTCCCTGGGTGACATCCCTCCCGGGGGCGCCTCGGTCTCCCTGCTGGGGCGCGAGCATGGCAAGGCCGTCTACCGGCTCTCGGTACGGACCCGTGCCCGCGAGGTGTTCGACCTCGCCATCAACGTCGCCGAGCAGATGAACTACGCCGCGCTCCGCCAAGAGGTCGCCTGGCTACTGGCCGCCGGAGCTCCCCCGCCCCTGGTGGAGCAGTTCGGCGGGTACTTCGCCGAGTGGGGGATCTTCACCGAGGAGTTCATCCCGGGCGAGGACGTGGAGCGCCAGGTCGCGAAGCTCTTGCGCCAGGGGGAGTCGGCTCGGCTCCGCTCCCTCTGGCCGTTCTTGGTCTGGAGCGCGGCCGAGCTCCACGTGCGCTTCTGGGACCGGAGCCAGAGGCGGCTCGCCCTGCGGGAGCCGGCTCCGGCCGCCTTCATCGTCCCCTCCCACGACTATCAGACCGGGGCCCGGCTGGTCTCCGTCTCGGACCGGTCCCCCTGCGCGTCGATCGACGAGGTCCTGGACCGCTTCCAGCGGGCGTTCATCGACCGGGTCCATTCGGTCCGCCCCGAGCTCGCCGAGGAGGCGGACGATCGAACGCTGCTTGCCGCCACGGTGGAGGCGGTCGGCCTGGACCGCGGCCTTTCGCTCCTCGAGCAGGCCGCCCCCACCTCCCCACGCGCCTTGCCCATCCAGGCGTTCCTCGAGCAGCTGCGAACAACCGGCTTCACGCCCCACCGGGTCCATTTCGCGGCGCGGAGGTACCGCCGCTGGCTGGAGGTGAACCCACAACCCACCGTCGAGGCGCAGGGAAAGATGCTGGGCGAGCTGTGGGGGACCTATCGGCTTTCCGAGGTGGAGGCGGCGTGGCCCGACACGCGGGTCCGCTTCTTCCGGCACACCGTGTTCGCGAGCGCCCGACCCGAGCTCGGGGCCGCCCTCGACCGGTTGGTGCACCAGGCCCGGGGGCGAGCGGCGGGCGACCTCGACCTCGAGGCCCAGGTCGCCGCGGTGCGGGGCGCGGCCCACCCCACCGCCGAGGAGGACTATTTCTTGGCCCGGATGACCTACCGCTACCTGGCCCCGACCGACGAGGTGGCCCTGATCTCGATGCCCTCCGGGGGGCACTTCGTGACCGAGGTGGTGGTGGCCCTGACCGACGAGAGCGGCGAGCGATACACCGTCCGGGGCCCCGTCTCGCCCCGCGAGGTGGCGAGGCTCCTCCACCTCTTCCACGAGTCGAACCTCCAGGTCACCTTCTCGGCCGAGCACGAGTTCCTCCTGTGTCTCGACCCGCGGGACACGGTGATCGGCGGCTTGTTCTACCGGCAGGTGGCGCCGGACCGGGTCAACATGGAGAAGGTGACGGTCGCCCGGAAGCACCGGGGCAAGGGGGTGTCCGACGGGCTCATGCGGGTCTTCATCCGGCGGCTCCGGGCCCGCGGGATGAAGCGCCTCGAGACGGGCTTCTTCCAGCCCGACTACCTGCGTCGGTTCGGGTTCAGGACGGATCCCACCTCCGGCGGTCTGGTCCGGGACCTCCAGCTCGACCTCTTCCCCTTCTAGCCATGCTCTCATCCGCCTGGAAACTCATCGACACGACCCTGCGCGAGGGCGAGCAGTTCTCGAAGGCCTCGTTCCGGACGGAGGACAAGCTGGAGATCGCCCGGGCGCTCGACACCTTCGGGGTCGAGTACATCGAGGTCACGAGCCCGGCGGCCTCGCCCCAGTCGCAGCGGGACGCCATCCAGCTCATGAAGCTGGGCCTCGCCTCCCGCGTCATCACCCATTCCCGCTGCGTGCTGGACGACGTCCGGGTGGCGGTCGACACCGGGGTTCGCGGGATCGGCCTGCTCTTCGCGACGAGCCGCATCCTCCGGGAATCGTCCCACGGCCGATCGATCCAGCAGATCATCGACCTCATGGGACCCCCCATCGAGTGGGCGCTCCGGAGCGGGCTCGAGGTCCGCTTCTCCGCCGAAGACGCCTTCCGGAGCGACGTCTCGGATCTGATGGCGGTGTACCGGGCGGCCGATCGCCTGGGGGTCCACCGGGTCCACGTGACCGACACGGTGGGGATCGCGACCCCGCGCCAGGTCTTCGCCCTTGTCCACGAGGTCCGGCGGGAGGTGCGCTGCGACGTGGGCTTCCATGGCCACAACGACACCGGTTGCGCCATCGCCAACGCCTACGAGGCGGTGAGCGCCGGGGCGAGCCATGTGGACGTGTCGGTCCTGGGCATCGGCGAGCGGGTGGGGATCACGCCGCTCGGCGGGTTCATCGCCCGCATGTTCTCCCTCGAGCCCCAGGCGGTCTCCGAGCGGTATCGGGTGGGCCAGCTCCGGGAGTTGGAGCGGCTCGTGGCCCGGGTCGTGGGGGTGGAGGTCCCGTTCAACAACATCGTCACCGGAGAGACCGCCTTCGCCCACAAGGCCGGCATGCACCTCAAGGCGATGATGACCAACCCCGGGGCCTACGAGATCATCCCCCCCGAGGCGTTCGGGCTCTCCCGCAAGCTCATCCTCGGCAGCCGCCTCACCGGTCGACACGCCATCGCCTACCGGGCTCGGGAGATGGGGATCACCTTCGGCGAGTCGGAGCTGCGCGCCATCACCCGGCGGATCAAGGAGCTGGCCGACGCGGGCGAGCTCTCCGAGGAGCAGATCGACCGGGTGCTCCGCGAGTGGGTCACCGCCTAGAGAGCCGATCACGCGCCTTTAGCCTGCTCTCTAGCCTCATCATCCGGCGGTGAACGGCGGGCCCCTTCCGCCGGGCCCGGTCCGGAGGCGGAGGATCGGAAGGGCCGGCCCATGGGACCTGCGAAGATCCTCGGCCGCGGGGAATGCGGGTACACTGCGCGCCATGCTGAAGAGCCGCCTGCTCCTGCTCGCCGCCGCGGCGCTGTGGTCGACCGCCGGGGCGGCCATGAAGGTCTGCGGCCTGTCCGGCCTGCAGATCGCGGGGGGCCGATCGCTCGTGGCGGGGCTCTTCCTCTTCGCCGCCATGCCAGCGGCGCGGCGGCGCCCGAAGCCTCGCGTGGCGCTGGCCGTGGGCGGGTATGCCGCCACCGTGATCCTCTTCGCCATCGCCAACAAGCTCACCACCGCGGCGAACGCCATCTTCATCCAGGACAGCGCCCCGCTGTGGGTGCTCCTCCTCTCCCCCGCGCTCCTCTCCGAGCGCGCCTCGAGGGGGCAGCTGCTCGCCATCCCGGTGTACGCCGCTGGGCTGGCGCTCTTCTTCTTCGACGAACTCTCCCCCGGGCAGTTCGCCGGAAACCTGGTCGCCCTGGCCTCCGGCCTCGCGTTCGCGCTCTGCATCATCGGGCTCCGGCTCGCACGGGACGACGGCCCGGCGGCCCTGGTCCTGGGGAATCTCTTCGCCGCCGCCCTGGTCTTGCCCCTCTGGCGCTCGGGCCCGCCCGCCCGGCTCCTCGATCTGGCGCTGCTCGCCTACCTGGGCATCTTCCAGCTCGGCCTCGCGTACCTCTGCTTCGCGCACGGGATCGCCGCCGTTCCGGCGCTCGAGGCGTCGCTCCTCGTCCTGCTCGAGCCGGTGCTGAACCCGATCTGGACCTTCCTCATCGTGGGGGAGCGCCCCGGGCCCTGGGCGATCGCGGGCGGCGCGGTGGTGCTCGCCGCCACGGCCTGGCGTACCGCCTCCCCGGCGCTCATCCCGCGCCGCACGGGAGGAGGCGCGGGATGACCGCCTTGGATACCCGAGGCCTGGGCTAGCTCGCCACCACGTCCCGGGCCTCCACCACCGGCGCTCCGCAAGCGAACGCTTCCACTTCCCCCCGGCGCTCCATGGTGTCGGAGTAGCCGAGGTCCATGGCCCTCCGGATGTAGACCGACTCGAACGCCAGGTAGCTCAGCAGGTCCTCTCCCGCGTTTCCGGTCGCGCCGATTCCCCGGAGCAGGTAGCGGAGCATGGCCGGGAAGCGAGCGTATTCGTCCGCCGCAAGCCGTCCCAGGTCCTGCGACGGTCGCAGGACGAGGGCCGGGATGTTCCGCACGTCCGCCTCCCCCCGGCTGAGCCGCTCTCGGGGAACGAGCGCCAGGGTCCGGTTGATGCGCTGCAGCCGTTCGTGATCGGAGTCGAGCGAGTCGAGGAAGACCGAGTTGAGCAGCACGCCGGCGATCTCGCCCACCGGAATCCGGTCGGGGTGGTCGGCGCTCTGGGCGACCATGGTCTCGTCGGGCTGATGCAGGTAGCGAACGCTGATGGCCAGGATGCGATCGGCGCCCAGGTGGATGGCCGGGCTCATGGGGTAGCTCATCCGCACGCAGCCGTCCCCGTAGAAGGTCCCGCCGAGCAGAACCGGAGGGAAGAAGACCGGGATCGCCGCCGAGGCCATGACGTGGTCGAGGGTGAGGCGGGCCCGGGTGCCAAGGCGGGTAACGCGGGTCCAGGGCCTTATTTCCGGCGACCCCTCGAAGAACGTCACCCCTGCGGCCGTATGGTAGTTCGTGGCCGAGACCGCGACGCCGCGGAGCCGCCCCGCCCGGAGGTTCCGACGCACGCGGCGCATGGGGATCTCCCGTTCCAGGAGCTCGCGCAGCGGCTTGGGGTCGAGGAGGTAGTTGATCCCGCTCCGGCCGAGAAGCCCTCCTGCGGAAAGATCGAGGATCCACCGGGTCCCGATGCGCGCCAGCCCGAGCGCGCCCGTCCGGTAGACGCGGTCGGGCGAGAGGGAGAGCCAGATCTTCGCGAGGGCCTCGGTCGTGGCCCGGAAGTCCTCCGCGCCGCTCGCCAGCGCCACGCAGTTGATCGCCCCGGCGCTGATGCCGGTGATGACGTCGAAGGGCATCGGCCCGGGCGGGAGGATCTGCGCGATCGCCCGGACCGCGCCCACCTGATAGGCCGATCGGGCTCCACCTCCGGTCATGACCAACCCGAGGTGCATCACGACGAAAATTCTAGCAACGTCGCCGCGGTGCGGCATACCGAGAACGGGCGGCACCGGCGGGCGGCAGGCGCAACCCCAGAGGAGAGGGTGTTCCTTCCGCACCGCCCCGCTCGCCCACCCTCCCCCGGGCAGGGCCGGGTTTCGGGGTACGCCGTCCCTTTCGGCGGCCCTTTTTCCTCGGGCTTGGGCCCCGTCCATCACAAAGCCCTTTCCGCTCTCGCACGAGCCAGGGGCGGTTTGCGCGACCGGGCTTTGGGCTTTCGCCCCTCAAGGCCTCGTGTCTTCCGGGAGCGCTCGGCCATCGGACCGAGAAAAGGACGCGATATCCGGAAGGTCCCAAAAGGTGGGGTGTGTTCCCGCCGCGCACCTCGACCCCTGCGGCGGCGAATTCCAGGGTGAGCTCGTCCCTGGTAATAGTCGGCCATGGAACGGTCCCCGGGGCGGCGGCTTTCCTGGCGTTTTCACCTCACTTCGCTCGTCGCCTGCACCACGAGCGCGACCGTCCTCCTCGTCGAGGCCCTGGCCAGGGGGGGCCCCGGGCCCTTGGCGGTGTTCGCCGGGGTCTTGGCCGTCCTCGTCTCCTCCCTCATCGCCTTCGGCGTCGCCGGTCTCGTCGTCGGGCCGGTCGTCGAGCTCCGGGACTTTGCGCGATCGGTCGCGGCCGGGGACCTCTCCCGGCTCTCCGAGGCCCGGGTGAAGGCCCGGGGGGAGCTCGCCGACCTGGCCGAGAGCTTCTTTCAGGCTTGCCGGAACCTGAAGCAGTTCATCGAGGAGCTGTCGCAGACCTCGATCACCACCGAGCGCGGTGCCGGCGAGATCAAGTCCAGCGTGGCGCGCCTCGCGGCGATGAGCGCACAGCAAGCCGCCGCCCTGAACGAGACCACCACCACCGCCTCGCAGATCGCGCAGACCTCGAGGCAGGCCAACGAGCAGGCCAACTCGGTGATCGAGATCACGCAGCGCTCCGACGACCTTTCCCGGGCAGGCCTCTCCACGGTGGAGGAGGCGGTGAAGTCCAGCGCCGCGCTCGGCGAGCAGGTGACCCGCATCGCGGCGACCGTGACTCACCTCTCCGAGCGCACCCAGCAGGTGGGGGAGATCATCGCCTCGGTGAAGGACCTCGCCGAGCAGTCCAACCTGCTCGCGCTGAACGCCTCCATCGAGGCCTCCAAGGCGGGCGACCACGGCCGGGGCTTCTCGGTGGTCGCCCTGGAGATGAGGAACCTCGCCGAGCAATCGAAGCAGGCGGCGGTTCAGGTCCGATCCATCCTCCAGGAGATCCAGCGCGGCGCCCGCGACGCCTCCTCCGCCACCGAGGAGGGCGCCAAGCGCGCCCGGGCGGCCATGCAGCTCTCCAAGAGCGCGGGCGAAGCGATCGAGGGGTTGGCCCTCGTGATCAAGGACTCGGCCCTCGCCGCCCGGCAGATCGCGGCCAACTCGCGGCAGCAGACCATCGGGGTCGAGCAGATCGTGACCGCGGTGTCGGAGCTGTCCGCGGTGATGAACGAGAGTGCGGAGGGGACAAGGGTCATCGAGCAGGGGTCGGCCTCCCTCTCGACCATGTCGAAGCGGCTTTCCGAGGCGGTGAGTCGGTACAAGGTGTGAAGTCCGGGCGGATCGCGCCCGGCACGCTCGGGCCCCAGGGGCGATGGCCTTTACCGGGGCGGACTTCCGACGTACACCTCCGCCCGTGTCGTTCCAGCTCCACCCCTCGAGGCCCCAGCCAGGGAGCGCCGCCCGCCGCGGTACCCTCCTCACGAGGCACGGCGCGGTGGAGACCCCCTGCTTCATGCCGGTGGGCACCCGGGCCACCGTGACCGGGCTCACCGCCGCCGACCTGCGGGCCCTGGGGGCCCAGATCATCCTCGGCAACACCTATCACCTCCTGCTCCGGCCAGGGCCGGAGGCCCGGGCGCTGGGGGGCATCCATCGGTTCATGGCCTGGGACGGTCCCGTCCTCACCGACTCGGGCGGCTTCCAGATCTTCTCCCTGGCCGGCGACCGTTCCCTCTGCGAGGAGGGCGCCTCCTTCGAGAGCTACCTCGATCGGCGTCGGCACCTCCTCTCGCCCGAGAGCTCGATCGCGATGCAGCATGCCCTTGGATCGGACGTCGAGCGGGAGCTCGGCGCGGTCGAGTTGGCCGTCTCCGACGAAGGGGCGGCGGCGCTTCGCTTCTCCTCCGCCGAGGTGGCCGCCCTTCGCGCCCTCGCCGCGAGGGGGGTTCACGAGGAGGAGCGGATCCGCTGGTCGCTCGTGCGAGGCGACCTCCCCGAGACGCTCGCCCTGGCCCCCGCCGAGGCCGACCTCGTGTTCTGGGACCCGTTCAGCCCGCGGGCGGACCCGGCCCTCTGGAGCTGCTCGACCTTCGCCTCCCTCAGGCAGCGCTGCGGGCCCGCCGCGGCCCTGTACACCTACAGCACCGCCACCTCGGTCCGGGCGGCGTTGCTCTTGGCCGGGTTCTTCGTGGGGGCGGGGGCAGGGAGTGGGCAAAAGCGGGAGACCACCGCCGCCGCCACCCGTCCATCGCTGCTCTCTAGCCCCCTGGGCGCCCGCTGGCTCCTGCGGGTGTCGCGATCGGCGGCGCCGCTTCCCCCCGATGCACCCCCGGATGCCCTGGCGCGCCTACGCGCCCATCCGCAGTTCTCCTGACGGTGATGGACTACCGGCCCGCACGCTGGCTCAAGGGACCGAACGCCATGACGGTCTTCGGCGCCGTCCTGAGGCCCTGGCCGCGACCCCGCCTCGACCGGGAGCGCTGGGAGCTCCCCGACGGGGACTTCCTCGACGTCGACCGGCTGGCGGGCCCTTCGCCCCGCGCTCCCCTCCTGCTCGTCTGCCACGGGCTCGAGGGCTCGTCGCGCGCCGCCTACGTCCGGGGGCTCGTGGCGAGGGCGAGGGCGCGAGGCATGGGCGTCCTGGCGCTGAACTTCCGGGGCTGCTCGGGCTCGCAGAACCGCCTCCCTCGCCTCTACCACTCGGGCGAGACCGGCGACCTCGCGCTCGTGGTCGACCGGGTCGCCGCCGAGCGGCCCGGGCGCCCTTTGCTCTTGTGCGGGTTCTCCCTGGGCGGGAACGTCGTCGTGAAGTACCTGGGGGAACGCAAGGACCGACTGCCTGGCGAGGTGGCCGGTGCGGCAGTGATCTCGGTCCCCTTCGACCTCGCCCGCTGCGCCGCAGCGCTCGATGGACCGGGCTTCTGGAACCGGGTGTACCGGGAGCGGTTCCTCCGCGGGCTGCGGAGGAAGGCGCTCCTCCTCCTCCGCCGCTTCCCGGGGCTCCTCGACGAGGGTGCGGTTCGCGGGTCGGGGACGTTCCGGGCCTTCGACGGGACGGTCACCGCCCCGCTCCACGGCTTCGGGTCGGCCGAGGACTACTATGCGCGCAGCTCCTCGCGCGGCTTCGTGGCCGGGGTCAGGCGGCCTCTCCTCGCGATCTCTGCGCTCGACGACCCTCTCGTCCCCTCCGACAGCCTCCCCTTCGAGGAGGCCGGGGCGAACCCGTTCGTCACCCTCCTCGCTACGCCGGCCGGCGGCCACGTGGGATTCGTCTCGGGGGGGCCGCTCCGGCCCTTCTACTGGGCGGAGGCCCGGGCCATCGAGTTCCTCGCCTCGGTCGCCGACCGCGCCGCCGACGCCCTTCTCGCCTCAGGGTCCTAGAGCCCCCGCGCCTTTCGCCCCGCGAGCCGGACGAGCGCCCCGAGCGCCCGGGCGGCGAGGTAGCTCGCGAGGAGGACCGCGAGCGCGACCCCGAGGGCCGCCCCCGCTCCGAGCAGGGGCCCGACCCGCCACCACAACCCGGGAGAAGAGGACCACCGGTAGACGATCGGCAAGTGGTACACGCCGAGTGAGCTTCGCCGGAGCGGCGCCGCGCGCGCCGAAGGGGCGGACGGAACGAGCTCGAGCCCGGCGAGGATGGTGAGCACCGAGCCGGTGCGGAAAAAGAAGAGGACCCGAACGACCGGAGGGCGACCGCCGACCCCGTGCCAGTGCCAGCTGACCGCGACCAGGGTGGCGCCCGCGGCACCGAGGCGGAGGGCCCCACGGCGGTCCGCCGGGACGAGCAGGCCGGCGAGGGTCCCCGAGAAGAAGTAGTCGGCCCAGGGCACGACCGGGAACGGCGAGGTTCCGCCGAACAACTGGGCAAGGGCGATCCCGGGAACGCCGGCCTCAGGCCGGCGGACCCGCCCCCTCGGCCGCGGCCCGACCGCCCAGGACGGCGGAGAGCGAAAGCGCTACCAGGAGGACCACCTTGATCGGGCGCTTCGGAAGGGCCTAGACGAGCGAGGCGACGAGCAATGCCGCGGCGATGCACTGGAGCGCGTCGAAGGCGAGAAAGTGAGCCCGGACCTCGCGATCGCCCGCGACGAGCGGCCCGAACCCCCAACCCGGCCAGCGAAGCAGGTACCCGAGCACGAAGAGGAGCGCCACCCGGCCGAGCCGTCCGCGAGGGATGGCCGAGCCTTGGGCGCCGCCCGTGCATCGGTTACTCGCCGGGGTCCGTGCATCGGATACGCGGGCGATGGCGAGGGGGTGACCGCCCATCCGGACACCAGCATGAACAGCGGGGCGGTGAGCCCGCGAGCGTGCCAGTACTGGACCATGCCCGGGGAGATGCGAGCCGCGGGGGCGAGGACGGCGTCCAAGGTGTGCCCGACCACCATGGCGACGACGCCCATGGCCCGCGCCCCGTCGAGAGCGGCGGGGCGCGGGCGCGGGGGGGAGGCCGGGACGGGGTCCGAGGCGGTCTCGGGGAGACTGAGCAACGGGGCTGCGCGATCCGGCGCGGGGGACGGCCGGTCGCCTCCGGGGCCGGCCCCTGGTGCCCTCCCGCCTATTTCAGGCCGCCGGCCACGTACGCGGCGAGCGCCTGGATCTCGGCGTCGGTGAGCTTGCCCTTGAAGGGGGTCATCTTCCCCTTGCCGTCCTGGATGACCTTGGCGGCGTCGGCGGTGGAGATCTTGGAGGCGGTGAGGTCTTTCACGCCCATCTTCAGGCCGGCCGGGGCCCCCTTGCCGTCGGGTCCGTGGCAGATCTTGCACTTGGCCTGGAACAGCGCGGCTGCGTCGTCGGCGCGAGCGGCGGCGGCGGCGATGGCGAGTAGGGCGGCGATGGCGAGGCGCTTCATGTCGATTGGTCTCCTCCGTGGGGTGGCTTACGGCGTGGGAGCCCCGGCGGCGTGCGAGGGTTCGGACCCTTGGGCGCGTTCCGGAGCCCTGAAGGTACCGACGAGGATGGGGACCGCGATCTTCACGAGAACGGTGAAGACCAGGAACCCCACCCCGAACACGCCGGCGGCGATGCCCCATTCCACCGCGGTGGGCGCGTACGGGTAGATCTGCCCCAGGGTGGAGGGCGTGAACCCGGGGATGATGAGGCCCATGCCCTTTTCGATGTACACGCCCGCCCAGATGAGCAGGCACCCAAGGTTGAGGGTGACAAACCGCCGGCGCGTCCGGGGGACGAGGAAGAGGACGAAGGCGACCACGCTAGAGGCGAGCGACAGCCAGGCGTAAGGGACGAGGGTCCGGTGCCCCCCGATCCCCTGCCAGTAGTACTTGGTGTAGAGCAGGTGCTCGGTGGCCGAGTAGTACTCCTTGAAGAGCTCAGCACCGAGGAGGAAGAGGTTCAGGAACATGGCATAGGCCATGAGCTCGGCGATCTTCCAGATGGCCTCGTCCTTGATGTCGAACCGGAAGGCCCTTCGCAGCACCTGGAAGAGGATGATCATGACTGACGGCCCCGAGCAGAAGGCCGAGGCGATGAAGCGCGGGGCGAGGATGGAGGCGTTCCAGTACGGCCGCGCCGCCATGCCGTTGTAGAGGAAGGCGGTGACGGTGTGGGTGGAGATGGCCATCGGGATGGAGAGCAGGACGAGGGGCAAGAACACCCGCACGTTGTAGGGCTGTCCCCGGTAGGTCTTGAAGAGCAGGTAGAGGACGAGCACGAGGTTGAGCAGCAGATAGGCGTTCAAGACCAGCGCGTCCCAGGTCAGCATCGAGCTCGGCCAATTGGGCGAGCCGATGATGGGCACGATGTGCAGGAACCGGTCCGGGTGTCCCATGTCCACGAGGATGAAGAGCAGGCACATGATGAGGGCGCTCACCGCCAATAGCTCCCCCAGGACCGCCACCTCCTTGATGGGCTTCCACTGATAGACGTAGGCGGGAACGACGAGGAGCACCGCGGCCGCCGCCACCCCCACGAGGAAGGTGAAGTTCCCCACGTAGAAGGCCCAGGAGACGTCGTCGCGCATGTTGGTGGCGATGAGCCCCGCCCCGGCCTGGACGGAGTAGGCGGCGATCCCCACCGCGATGGCCGCGAGCAGGAACCCGATCCACGCCCAGTAGCTCCTATTGCCGGTGGTGACCTCGCGCAGGCAGCCCCTCAAGAACTCGGTGACGCCGGACATGGTCGCCTCAGGTCGCGTAGAAATAGTAGAACTGCGGCTGGGTGGCGAGCTCCTCCTTGAAGACGAAGACGCGCTTCGTCTCCATCACCCTGCGGATCTCGCTCTCCGGGTCGAGCAGGTTTCCGAACTTCCGGGCGCCCACCGGACAGACCTCGACGCAGGCAGGGTAGCGGCCTCGCCGCGTGCGCTGGATGCAGAAGGTGCACTTCTCGACCACTCCCTTGGGGCGCGGGCGGTTCCCGAGGTAGTGTTCGTCGGGGTTGAGCTCCTCGGCGGCAAGGGTGGGGTTGGCCCAGTTGAAGTGCCGCGCGCCGTAGGGGCAGGCCGACATGCAGCAGCGGCAACCGATGCACCAGTTGTAGTCGATGACCACGATGCCGTCCGGCTCCTTCCAGGTGGCTCCCGTCGGGCAGGTCCTCACGCAGGGCGGGTTCCGGCACTGTTGGCACTGCACCGGGAAGTAGAACTTGCCCGGCCGCGGCACCGCGTCCGCCTCGTAGTAGAGGTCGGCGTGGGAGAGGTCCACCCCGTGCTCCTTCTCCATCTCCAGCACCTGGATCCAGTGGATCTGGGGGTGGCGGCGAGACTGGTTGTTCTCCCGCACGCAGGCGTAGACGCACCGCCGGCACCCCACGCAGCGGGAGATGTCGAGCCCGTACCCGAAGAAGACCCCCGCTCTGGGGCCTTCCGCCCCGACCTTCGTGTCCCGGCCGAAGCGCTCCCGGTTGCGGCGCTCGATCCGGGCGAGCACCCGGGCCAGCTCGTCGGGCTTCAGCTCCTTGAAGTGCTTCTGAAAGAACTCCTCCACGCCCGTGCCGCAGCTCGAGAGTGCCGCCATGGCGGCGCCGGCGGCGGCGGTGCGCAAAAAGGCGCGCCGACCGGGGCTCAGGGCCTCGCCGGCCACGGCCTCCTCCGGGTGCCGGGGCGACGGCTCCCCGGAGCGGAGCAGGGGAAGTCTCGGGGAGGTCATTGCCGCTGCTCCTCCGGCCGTCTGGGCCGGGGCTCGGGCTTCAGAAACTCCTGGGTGGGGGCCACGGTCGGCTTCCCGTCCACCACCACCTCGGCCACTCCCTTGAAGCGGGGGGCGTGCGGGTTGTGGCAGTTCACGCACAGGAAGTAGGTCTTCGCCCCGTCCCAGCGGCCCACCCGCTTCCCGTGAATCCCCAAGCGCCAGTCGCGTAGCTTGTCCCCGTGGCACTGCCCGCAGAGGAGGTAGGACTCCGAGAACTTCACCTTGGCGCCGCTCGTCAGGTGCAGGACGTCTCGGTTCTCGAGGTCGTGGCAGTCGAGACACCACCGGTGCTCGGCGTCGTGCGAGAAGATCGACTGCTGCTCGTCGTGGAAGGCGAGCTCTCGCCGCTCCCCGTTCTTGGGAAGATCCCCGTGGCAGGAGCTGCAGGGGAAGATCCCCTCGCTGAAGGGGGGCGCCTCGGCCTCCACGAGTGTCTCGCTCGCAGTCGCCGCGGCTCCGCCTGCCGCGACGGCCGGGCCCACCGCGATGAATGACCCCGCGCCCGCGGCGAGGAGAAGGAACCACCCGATTCGTGGGCCCATGTCGCCCTCCGGTGAGGCGGAACCCTATACCGCCCTTGACGCGCGTCAGTTGATCCAGATCAAGGCTTTGCCGTCGCCGAGGCCCGGGCCAGGGCCGCCTCGCCGAGGCGCGTCTGGGCGCGCCACTGTCCGTGGGCAGCCCCCGCCGCCTCCAGGCGGGCGAGCAGCGCGCGAGTGCGTGGGTCGACGGAGCCGGGAGCCTCCCCCGCCCAGGGGGTCCCGGGCAACGGCATGAAGGCGTGCACATGCACACGCCCGCCCAGCGCAAAGATTCGTTCCATGAGGGCCCGGGTGGCGGCGCGATCCTCCTCCTCTTCCCCCGGCAGGCCCAGGATGATGTCCACGCTCGCCTTGAGCCCGAGCTCCCGGCAGAGCGCGAGCGCCCGCAGAATCTCCTCCACCCCGTGGCCCCGGCCCATCTGCGAGAGCATCCGTTCCGACCCGGACTGGGCGCCGAGGATGACCGTGCGGTTGTCGCAGTAGCGCCGGATGAGGAGCAATGCCCGGGCGGAGACGTGCTCGGGCCTGAGCTCCGAGGGGAAGCTTCCGAAGAAGAGCCGGCGATCGGGGCCGGCTTCTTCCCGTGCGCCGGCGAGGAGCTCCTCGACCGAGTCGAGCTCGCAGCCCTCCCCCGAGGACCCGAAGGAGAGCGCCGAGGGCGACAAGAACCGGAGGTCCCGGGTCGCGATCTCGCGGTGGTAGCGAACCCAGCGGCGGACCTCGGGAAGCGAGCGGTGACGGAAGCGCGCCCGGAACAGGAACGGGGTCTGGCAGAACCGGCAGGCGAAGGGACACCCCCGGGTGATCTCGATGGGCCCGATGCGCCGGGCCCGGGGGGCGCAGGGGGGGAAGGCATCGAGCTCCACGGGCCGGGCGCGGACCGTCCGCCTGAGGCGCCCCCCCTCGAGCCAGGCCAGCCCCGGGAGGTCCGAGATCGCGCGGCCCCCGTCGAGGCGGGCGAGCAACGCCGGGAAGGTCTCCTCCCCCTCGCCGACCACGACGAGGTCGAACCCGGCTCTCAAGGTCTCCTCCGGCGCCGCGCTGGCGTGCGGCCCGCCCGCCACGTGGACCGCCCCCGGAAAGGAACGCTCCCTTGCGCTGCGCAGCTCTTCGCGGGCCTCCGCGAAACCGGCCGAGTAGAAGGACCAGGCCACCACCGGGAGGCGGCCCGCCGCGACAGCGGCGGCGAGGGCCCGGGCCAGGGCGCTTGGCCCCTCCGCGAGGGTGCAGGGGAGCGCCGAGCTGTCCTCGGAGACCTCGACCGCGCCCACGAGGACGTTCAGCGCGTGCCGGGCGATCCGCCGGTAGTAGACCACGAGCTCGACCATTTGCTCTTTACTCACCGCGGCGCAACGGTCCCGCCCGCAGGACCTCTCCACCCCGGCGAGCGAAAAAGCCATCCCCCCTGGGCTCAAACGGCAGCGCGGGAGGATGCGCCTTCCGGCCCCGGCGAGGAGCGACGAGGGGCCACGGCCTCGGGGGCTCGGTCCAAGGAACTCGCCCTAGCCCCCTCGCAGCGAGCGCCCGAGCGCGGCCCCGGTCCGCTCGCGCAGGGCGACGTCCTGGCGCAGCCGCTCCAGGGTCTGGGCAGTGGCCTGACGGGCCTCGTCGAGCGGGTGGGCGGCGAGGAACGCCTCCGCCTCCTCGAGGTGGTGCCGGGTGACGAGCAGGCTCAGTGACTCGACCACCCGGCGGGTGAGCATGGGCGCTCCCTTGATCCGGCCTTGGATGGTCTCCCAGGCGGCTCGCAGCCGCTCCCAGGCGGGATCGCGCGCCGCCCGGTTGCCGAGGAGAGCGCCCAGGTAGAAGGCGGTGTCCTGGAGCGGAACCGCCTCCTCGGCGTAGAGGAACTCGATCCCCTCGGCGGAGAGCGCCGGATCCTCGAAGGCGGCCAGGGCGAGGAGGTACCGTCGCCGGAAGGCCGGATCGGCCTCGGTGCGAAAGAGCTTGCGGAAGGAGTCGAATCGCTCCCGGCCGCCGGCGCGGGCGATCATCGTCACGGCCGCGTCGTGGAGGTTGGGCTCGAGGGCGGCCCGGTCGCCCGAGAGCCACCGATCGAGGCGGGCGGTCGCCTGGGCGAGCACCCCCGGGTCTCGCGCCAGAAGGCCAAGGGCCCGCACGGCCGCAGCCCGGCGGAGGCGTACCGCGTCCGCCTCCGCGGGGCCTGCATCCCAGCCGGTGGCCTCGAGCTGGGGCCCGAACAGGCCGCCCACCACCCGCTGCAGGGCGGGCCGGTCCTCCTCCGCGACGAGCCGATGATCGATGATGGAGAGCCGGCTCACGACCTCGTCCAGCACGGCGTGGTCGCTCTCCCCCGTAAACCCGCGGCAGAGCTCGAGGAATGCACCGATGTCGCGGTGGCCGGCGCGGAGGAGGGCCCACTCATCGGACAAGAGCTGGATCCTCTCCGCGGGGGAGAGCTCCGCGAGGTGCCCGCGGAGCGCCCGCTCCAGGGCGGCATCCAGGGCCACCCGGTAGAAGCCGGTGGCGCCGGCGTTGGCGCACACGAAGTCGGGCTCCTCCTCGAGCTCCACCCAGGCGGTCTTGGCCCGCAAGAGGAACCGCTTCTCCCGGACGGTTCCTCCCGAGCCGACCTTCAGCACCATCGGCACCGGCCAGGTGTCCTCGCTCCCGCCGGGCGCGTCGGCGGGATCGGAGAAGAAGCGCCGCTGCTCCAGTCGCACGGTACGGCCCGTTCGCGCGACGGTGACGAGGGGGAAGCCGGGCTTGCGAATCCAGGCGTTGGCGAGCTCGACCACCGGCTCGCGGGACGCCTCCGCCAGCGCGCCCCAGAGGTCGTCGGCCACGGCATTGGCCAGGGCATGGCGCTGCATGTACAGCCGGATTCCTTCCCGGAACCGCTCCTCGCCCAGGTACCCCTCGATCATGCGGAGCACCGCTCCGCCCTTCTCGTAGGTGATGAGGTCGAAGGCCTCTCCCGCCTCGGCGACGCTTCTCACTTCGGCGCGGATGGGGTGGGTGGAGCGGAGGGCGTCGAGTTGCATCGCCCCCGCCTTGCCCTGGTCGAACTCCAGCCAGACCCGCCAGGCGGGATTCCAGGCGTCTACGATCTTGAAGGCCATCCAGGTGGCGAACGCCTCGTTGAGCCAGAGGTCGTCCCACCAGGCCATCGTCACAAGGTTCCCGAACCACTGGTGAGCGAGCTCATGGGTCACGACTTCGGCGACGCGCTTCTTCTGGGCGAGGGAGGCGGTGGCCGGGTCGAGCAAGAGGGCGACCTCGCGAAAGGTGATGAGGCCGGCGTTCTCCATGGCGCCGGCCTCGAACTCCGGCAGGCCCACCTGGTCCAGCTTTCCGAAAGCGTAGGGGACGGCGAAGTAGTTCTCGAGGCGGGGCAACACCTCCACCGCCACGTCCTGGGCGAAGCCGGTGAGCGCGATCTTCTCGGGGGTGGCCCAGGTCCTCACGGGGATCCCGCGGGAGGAAACGGCCGGGAGGGCCTCCACCCCCCCCACCACCAGGGCGACGAGGTAGGTGGGCAAGGGCGGGGTCGGGGCGAAACGAATGCGGCGGGTGGTGGCCCGGTCCTCTTCCGAAACCGGCGGGGCGTTCGAGAGCACCGTGGCAGCGCGCGGCGCCTCGATGGTCAGGGTCCAGGGCGCCTTGAAGCCCGGCTCGTCGAAGCAGGGGAAGACCCGCCGCGCGTCCGCCGCCTCGAACTGCGTCGCGGCCAGCCCGGGGCCGGCCAGGTACATGCCCCGGAGCCCGGACGACACCGTCCCCCGCCAAGAGAGGGCCAGAACCGCCTCGCCCGCGGGGACCGGCTCCGCGAACCGGAGCACGAGCGTCTCGCTCGCCTCCACGAGCCGCCCTTCGACGGGGGAGCGATCGCGGCCCGCGGCGCAGAGCACGGCGCGTTCCAGGGTGAGCTCGGCAGCGTGGAGGACGATCTCCTCGGCGGCCGCGGCGAGGCGGATCGCGATGCGGACCGTGCCCGCGAACTTCCGCTCGCCGGGCTCGACTCTGATCTCGGCGTCATAGGCCACGGGCCGAACGTGAGGGGAAAGGCGGTAGCCCTTGTCTTCGGTCTCATGCGCCATGCAGGCGGGCCTCCTGGGAGCGGGAGCATGCACGCGTACCGACAGGACGGGCAATCCGAATGGATCCGTGGACCTCGAAGGGGAGACGCCCCAGGAGAAATCCCCTGAATTTTCGTTCACCTCCCGCTTGGGCCCTACCTGCGAATCGTAGCCCCTCCCCGTGCAGAGAAGCCGCAGCGCGTTATCCTTGATTGCAGAATCGGTCGAATTGTCGCGCCCGGAGCAAATTGGGGTCGTCACCGCGAGGGGAGCCAATGAGCGAGAGCAAGAAGGAGACGGGCGAGGAGGTCCGCCGTTCACGCGAGGTCGCGGAGGCGTCGCGGGAGACCGAGTGGCAGGGGGCCGGTTTTCTCCGGGACCTCTTCCTCGGGAGGTTCCGCCTGGAGCTCATCCGGCGCTACCCGCTCACCGAGTCTGAGAGGCCCGAGTTCAGGGCCTGGTACGCGCGGTTCGAGGCATTCCTCAAAGAGAAGGTCGACCCCGCGGCCATCGACGAGACGGGCGAGTACCCGATGGAGGTCTTGGAGGGCCTGCGAGCGCTCGGGGCCTTCGGCATGAAGATCCCCGCGGCCTACGGCGGCCTCGGCTTCTCGCAGATCGAGTACGGGAAGGTGATGTCGCTGCTCGGCAGCGTCGACGCCAACCTGACCGCCCTGCTCTCGGCGCACCAGTCGATCGGCGTCCCCCAGCCCCTGAAGCTGTTCGGATCCGAGGAGCTCAAGAAGAAGTACCTCCCTCGCATTGCGCGGGGAGCCATCAGCGCCTTCGCCCTCACGGAGGTCAACGTCGGCTCCGACCCCGCTCGCCTCTCCACCACCGCCGAGCCCTCGGCCGACGGGACGCATTACCTCTTGAACGGCGAGAAGCTCTGGTGCACCAACGGGACCCTGGCGGAGTTCCTCGTCGTCATGGCGCGCAACCCGCGCACCGACGCCATCAGCGCCTTCGTGGTGGAGAGGTCCTGGCCGGGGGTGGAGGTGACCCACCGCTGCCGCTTCATGGGGCTGCGCGCCCTCGCCAACGCCGCCATCCGCTTCACCAACGTGGCGGTCCCGGCCGAGAACCTGATCGGGAAGGAGGGGCGCGGTCTCAAGATCGCACTCACCACCCTCAACACCGGCCGACTCTCGCTCCCCGCCGCCGTGGCCGGCGGGGCCAAGGTGGCGCTTGAGCTCTCGCGCAAGTGGGCGGCCGCCCGCGCCCAGTGGGGGCAGGAGATCGGCAAGCACGAGGCGATCGCCCACAAGCTCGCGGCGATGGCGGCGACCACGTACGCGATGGAGGCGGTTTCCGACCTGGCCCAGTCGCTCGCCGACAAGCCGGGGTACGACATCCGCCTCGAGGCCGCGGCGGCCAAGGAGTGGAACACGGTCGAGGCCTGGCGGTTGCTCGACGAGGTGATGCAGATCCGCGGCGGTCGCGGGTACGAGAAGGAGCGCTCCCTCGAGGCCCGGGGAGAGGCGCCGGTGGGGGTGGAGCGCTGGATACGGGACTGCCGCATCAACACCATCTTCGAGGGCTCCTCGGAGATCATGCACCTCTTCATGGCCCGGGAGGCGGTGGACAAGCACCTGGAGGTCGCGGGAGCACTCATCGACCCGAAGGTCCCGGCCTTGAGAAAGCTCGGCCGGCTTCCCCGGGTGGGCGCGTTCTACGCCTCCTGGTACCTCGGGCTCTGGTTCCGCGGTCTGTTCGCCCCTCGCTACCGCGGCTTCGAGCGGCTGGCGCGCCACCTCCGGTTCGTCGAGCGTTCCTCGCGCAAGCTGGCCCGGGAGGTGTTCCACGGGATGATCCGCTTCGGAGCGGCGGCGGAGCGGCGGCAGGCGTACCTGTTCCGCCTGGTCGACATCGCCAACGAGCTCTTCGCCATGTCCGCGGCGACGGTGCGCGCAAAGGCGCTTCGAGAGGCCGGGCGGACGGAGGCCCCCCAGGCGGCGCGGCTCGCCGACGCCTTCTGCCGCAGGTCCCGGCGCAAGGTGGCCGGCCTGTTCGCGGCCCTGTGGAGGAACGACGACGCCTTTGCCTACTCGGTCGGCCGCGAGGTCCTTTCCGCCCAGCATGCCTGGCTCGAGGGGGGCGGCTTGGGTCTCGGGTTGACGGTCGAGGACCTGACGCCCCGCGGGGCCTCCTCGGTGCTCCCCGCCCCCGCCCGCTCCGAGCGCACCCCTGAGCCCGCGGGCGTGGCCTAGGGTCCGGACCGGAGCGCCTCGAACCAAAGGGCCCGGGAGGCGACGCAGGGCGCTTCCGGTGAAGGCCGTCCCCGGCCCCGCCCCTGGGAAGGGGACCTCCGCCCCCAGGGGGAGAGGCCCGAGCCCGAGCGCGACGCGGCTTCGGCGCCGCCTCCACTATCAACTGACCGTGTAGAGCCTGAGCGTGAACCAGGCGCGGCGGTCTGACCAGACCCGCTCCCGGCGCCACCCCGAGCGCACCGCCAGGGCGTCGAAGGCCTGCCCCTCCCACTTGTAGGCGCTCTCGGTGTGGATGGTCTCCCCGGCCCGGAAGGCGACCGGGACCCCGCCCACCTGCACGATCTGGTTCAGGGCGCTCTCGAGGTGCATCTCCACCCGGGAGAGCCGCCCGTTCCAGACGGCCCGGTGGCGGAAGGAGGAGAGGCGGAAATCCGCGCCCAGCTCGCGGTTCATGCGGACGAGCAGGTTGAGATCGAAGGCGGCCGTGATCCCCTCGCGGTCGTCGTAGGCTCGCTCCAGGATGGCGGGCGCCTTGGGAGCGTCCACGCCGATGAGCAGCGCTCCCCCCGCGCCCGCCTCGCGGGCCATGCGCCGGAGCAGCGCCACCGCCTCGGGGGGATCGAAGTTCCCGATGGTCGAGCCCGGGAAGAAGGAGAGGCGCCGGGCGAAGGGGACCGTCACCTCGGGCAACCGCACTCCGTCGGTGAAGTCGCCGAGCACCGGCCGCACCTCCAGTCCGGGGAATCTACGCCTGAGGGCTGCGACCGCCGGGAGGAGCGCGTCCTCCGAGATGTCCACCGGGAGATAGGCGACCGGGTCCTCGAGCGCGGAGAGGAGGCATTCGGTCTTCTTCCCGCTCCCGGCCCCGTACTCGAACACCAGGGCCCGCGGCCCCACCGCCCGAGCGATGTCCTGGCCTTGGGCGAGGAGGATGTCGAGCTCGGTCCGGGCCGGGTAGTAGTCGGGGGCACCGCAGATGAGCTCGTAGAGGGCCGACCCGCGCGCATCGTAGAGCCACTTGGGCGAGAGCGCCTTGCGGGGAGCCAAGAGGCCGGCGAGGGCCTCCTCGAGAAAGCGCCGGCTCTCCGCCGTGGGCGCCGCCCCCCTCCCGATCTCGAGATGCATCACTCGTCCCTCGCCAACCGCACGCCGCTGAACTGCCACCGGGCGTCCGGGTAGAAGAAGTTCCTGTATCCGGGCCGCAGGTGCCGCCGCGGGGAGGCGCACGACCCACCCCGGAGCACCAGCTGGCTCACCATGAACTTGCCGTTGTACTCGCCGAGGGCGCCGGAGACCGGACGGAAGCCGGGGTAAGGCCCGTAGGCGCTCGCGGTCCACTCCCAGACGTCGCCCAACAGCTGCCGGGCACCGGGCCTCGCCGCCGCGGGGTGGTGTCGGCCGTCCTCGGCGAAGGTCCCGTCCGCCTCCGCGGAGCTCGCCGAGAGCTCCCATTCCGCCTCGGTGGGTAGCCGGGCCGACGCCCAGCGCGCGTAGGCGTCGGCTTCGAACCAGGACACGTGCGCCACCGGCTCGGCCGGATCGACGGGCCGCATCCCCCCGAGGGTGAACTGCCACCAGGCACCGTTCCGGCGCTCCCAGTAGAGGGGAGCAGCCCATCCCTGGCGCCTCACCGCCGCCCAGCCGTCCGACATCCAGAGCGTGGGGCGGTCGTACCCGCCGTCGTCCTGGAACTCGATCCACTCGCCGCAGGTCACCGGCCGGCTGGCGAGCGCGTGCGCCCCGAGGAGAACCGGGTGGCGTGGCCGTTCGTTGTCGAAGGCGAACCCGCCCTCCTTGGTCCCGACCTCGACGCGGCCGGCCGGCCTCGAGATGAAGGACAGCGGGGGAGCGGGCCGAGCGGCGGGCTCCGGGGGGGCCCGGTGGTAGGCGGGCCGAAGGGGGTTGGACCAGAAGGCGTGCTTCACGTCCGTGAGCAGGAGCTCCTGGTGTTGCTCCTCGTGGGCGATGCCCAGCTCCACGACGTCGAGGAGCGGCTCGGGGATCCCGCGCTCGAGCGCGGCGTCGAGGCGGTCGTTCACCTCGGCCCGGTAGCGGAGGACTTCCTCGAGCGCGGGCCGGGTGAGCAGGCCGCGCTCGGGGCGAGGCTGTCGCGGTCCCGCCGCCTCGTAGTAGGAGTTGAACAAGTACCCGAACGCCGGGTGAAACGGGGGGCGCTCCGGCTCCAGCCGGGCGAGAACGAACGATTCGAAGAACCAGGTGGTGTGGGCGAGGTGCCACTTGGCCGGGCTCGCGTCCGGCATCGACTGCACCTGCGCGTCCTCGGGCGACAGCGGCTCGGAGAGCGACAGCGTCGCACCCCTCGTGAGGCGCAGCCGCTCCAAGAGGAGCGCGGCCCTCCCGCCCGCCGGCGTCGGTCCTTCTCGGGGGATCCGGCGATCCTCCTCGGGCACCTCCTTCAACTCACCGCACCGACGACTCCCCGCAACGCAAACGAGGGGCCTGCCAAATCCGGCCGCCCGACCGGGTGTCAACGTTTTTTTGGCCCGGCTCGCCCAGTTCAGAGTGGAGACAGCCCCGGCTCGACCGTCAGGATCTCCGCCCCCGCCTCGGTGACGAGGATCGTGTGCTCGAACTGCGCCGACCTCTTCCCGTCATCGGTCACCGCGGTCCAGCCGTCGTCCCACAACCTGTCCTGCCATGTCCCCTCGGTGATCATGGGCTCGATGGTGAAGGTCATGCCGGGAGCCATCTGCCGGCGCGACGAGGCATCGAAGTGATGGGGGATCTGGAGGGAGGTGTGGAAGGTCTCGCCGATGCCGTGCCCGCAGTAGGAGCGGACCACTCCGTACCCGTTGCGGGTCGCGAGCGCCTCGATCGCCCGGCCGATCTCGGAGATGGGGTGGCCGGGGCGCACCGCCGCGATCCCCTCGTGCAGGCATTCCCGCGCCACCTGCACGAGCCTTCGTCCCTCGGCGTCCACCGCGCCCACGAGAAACGTGGCGGAGCAGTCGCCGTGCATGCCGTCCAGGTACACGGTCACGTCGAGGTTGACGATGTCGCCGTCCTCGAGAGGCCGGCTGTCCGGGATTCCGTGGCAGATGACCTCGTTCACGGAGGTGCAAATGGATTTCGGGAAGCCGCGGTAGTTGAGGGGGCTCGGGTACCCGCCCAGTCGGGCGATCTCGAGGTGTGCGATCTCGTCGAGGCGGTCGGTGGTGACGCCCACCCGCACCGCCTCCCCGGCGATGCGCAAGACCCGGGACGCCGCCGCGCAGGCGCGCCGCATGCGCGCGAGCTGGTCGGGCGTGCGCAGGTCCGAGCCCTGAGCGCGGGGCCGGCCGGTGGCGGCGTACTCGGGGCGGGGAATGTTCGGGGGGACGGTCCGGCGCGGCGAGACGAGCCCCGGACGCAGGGGGCGACGGACCGCGCCGACCTTCCCGGTCCCGCGGTCGTCCTCTTCCAGGTGGCAGCGCTTGTATTTCTGGCCGCTCCCACACCAGCAGGGGTCGTTCCGACCGGGGCGCGCCCGCGTGACCACCACCGGACCGCTCACCGGTGCCCTTCCCGCTCCGGCCAGAAGGCGCAGTTCATGCATGGCTTTGTAAGGCGAACCCGCGACGCGGGCAACTCTCCGCCCTGGGGAACGCCGGATGGAGTTCAGCGCCAACCGGCCGCTCCCGGCGACGCCCGTCGCCGAGATGGAAGGGTTCCTCGGTGTGCTCCCGTCTCTACCTGGGAGGGAGAGCCTGACTCCCGAAGGACGCGGCGCCTGAACACGTCCCGTCCCCGTTCACGGCGCGTCCCGGCCGAGCGGAAGGCGGAAGATCTCGGCGATGAGGGCGCCGGCCGTGCTGGCACCGCCCACCCCCGAACCCTGCACCATGAGCGGCCGATCGGAATGGCGCGCGGTGGTGAACGCGACGAAGGCCTCGACGCCCACGAGCCGCGCCGCCGGGAGCTCGGCGTCCACCGCCTCTGGCCCCACCCGCACGGCGAGGGCGTGGCCGTTCCCCGGCCCGATCCGGGCCAGGTAGCGGAGCACCTGGCCCCGCCGCCGCAGGGCCTCTACCCGGGCCGCCATCGCCTCGTCGTGGACCCTGAGCGCCTGGATGAGCTCGTCGGGCCCGCCGCTCTTCGGGAGGGGCGTTGGCAAGAAGGGCTCCACCACCACCTCGCCCGGCTCGACCGCCCCGCCCATCTCGCGCGAGAGGATGAGCGCCTTGCGGGCGGAGTCGGCACCGGTGAGATCGTCTCGAGGATCGGCTTCGGTGTAGCCGAGCCCCATCGCCCAGCGCAGTGCCAGGGAGAGCGGCGTCCCGCGCTGCAACTCTCCGGCGATGAACCCGAGCGTGCCGGAGAGGGAGCCCTCCACCCGGACGATGCGGTCGCCGCTGCGGATGAGGCGCCTCAGGGTGGCGAGCACCGGGAGGCTGGCCCCGACCGAGGCGTCGTAGTGCCAATGGCACCCCAGGTGCCGACGCGCCTCGCGGAGGGCGTCCAGGCGGCGCCCCGCCGCGGCGAGAGGCCTCTTGTTCGAGCTCACCACGTCGAGGCCGCGCCGGAACGCCTGCTCGTAGACTTCCCCCATCCCGTCGTCGGCCGTCACGTCGACCAAGACGGGCCGGGGCAGGCGGGCGAGCCGGTCAAGCAGCGCCGGGGCGGTCCTGAGGTCCAGGGGCCCGCTGGCCGGCCCAGCAGCGAGCTGCTCGCGCCAGGCATCGAGGTCGATCCCGTCCTCCCGGAGCACCGCCCCGCGGCGATCGGCCAGCCCGACCACCCGCAGCACCACGTCGTAGTCCTGCTCGAGCTCGGTGCGCTGGACGCGGATCTGCTCGAGCAGTTCCGAGCCCACCCTCCCCTTGCCCACGACGAAGAGCGAGAGGCCGCGTTCCCGGTACCCTCGAGCCAGGGGCTCGCCGGCCACGGGCCGCACCGGGGCTTCCCCCCGAAACTCCGCCACCACCTCGGACAGCCGATCCACGTCGATGAGGAAGGAGTCGTGCCCGTGAGGGGAGTCGAGGATGGAGAAGCGGGCGGCGGGGATGAGCCGGGCCAGCTCCCGCTGCTCGGAGGGCCAGTAGAGAACGTCGGAGTCGATGGACACGACCAGGGTCGGCTGCCGGATGCCGCGCAGGATCGCATCGAGGTCCCCGCGGCCCCGGGTGACGTCGTGAGTGTCCATGGCCCGGGTTAGCGCCACGTAGGTGGCCGCATCGAAGCGGTCCACTAGCTGCTGCCCCTGGTAGCGGAGATAGCTCTCCACCGCGAACAGGTCCTCCGCCTGCGGCCGGCGCCCGAACCGGTCCTCGAAGGAGGGCGCGCTCCGGTAGCTCAGCATCGCCTGCATGCGGGCGGCGGCCAGGCCGGCGCTGGGAGGATCGTCGGGGGAGTACTGGCCGTCTCGCCAGCGAGGGTCGGCGAGGATGGCCTGGCGCTGGGCCTCGGACAGGCCGATCGCCCAGGCGGAATGGCGCGCGGTCGAGGCGATCACCGCCAGCGCATCGACCATGTCGGGGTGGAGGAGCCCCCATTCCAAGACCTGCATCCCTCCCAGGGAACCGCCGATGACCAGCCGGATCCGGCGAATCCCCAGGGAGACCACGAGGGCGTGCTGGACCTCGACCATGTCGCGGATGGTGATGGGCGGGAAGCGGCCGAGATAGGGTTTCCCCGTCCCCGGGTCGATCGAGGCAGGTCCGGTCGTCCCGTAGCAGCTGCCCAGGATGTTGGCGCAGATGAGGTAGTCCCGGTCCGGGTCGAAGGCCCGGCCCGGCCCGAACATGCGTGTCCACCAGCGGTCCGCGTCGGCGGAGCCGGTGAGGGCGTGGCAGATGACGACCGCGTTCCCGGCGGTCGGGTCGAGGGTCCCCCAGGTGCGATAGGCCACCCGCAGCTCGGGGAGCACGCCGCCGCGCTCGAGCGCGAACGGGCCGGGGTACAGGTACGTCCTGGTTTCGGGGGACACGAACGCCGCGCGGGAGGAGCCCGCCGGGAGATCGCCGGGCCCCATCCGGCCGGGGCGGGGCAGGCCCGGCCCCTCCTCCACGGCGCTCGCCTCCTGCGGGGGCATGGGGCGCGGAGCGTAACGGCGCGTAATCTCGGGTGTCAAGGCGATGGCGATCCCCCGCCCCACCTCGGCACACCTCCCGGTACCGAATTCACGGGACGTCAACTCGCGGAGGCGGACGACCAGGAGGGGTACGCGGGACGCGAGGGTTCCCCCCGACCCCGGACCGTGAGGCGCGGGTTCGCGCCGAAGATCTCGGATTCCGGCCCCTCGTCACCTCCCGTCGAGTTGGCCCTCGCCTTGCTCCTGACGCCAGTGCGGCGACACAGTCAGGCGGACGACAAGGAGCACTCGAGATGATCACCAGGCCACTCACCTCCCCGCCCTCCGGGACCCGGTCGGCCCCGATCGTCTGCGGTCCGGACAGTCCCCTCGTCCCCCTGGTTCGCACCTGCGAGCGGATCGCCCAGAGCGACGCGACCGTCCTCCTCACCGGCGAGACCGGCACGGGCAAGGAGGTCTTCGCTCGCGCCATTCACGAGCGGAGCCCCCGCGCCGCGCGACCCCTCGTCCCCGTGAACTGCGGCGCCATCCCCGAGACCCTGCTCGAGTCGGAGCTGTTCGGCCACGTGCGCGGCGCGTTCACCGGGGCCAGCCAGTCGCGCCGAGGTCGCATCGCCGCGGCCGAGGGAGGGACCTTGTTCCTCGACGAGGTCGCCGAGCTGCCGCTCTCCCTCCAGGTGAAGCTTCTCCGGGTGCTCCAGGAGCGGACCTACGAGCCCGTGGGCTCGGCCGAGTCCGTGCCCGCCGACTTCCGCCTCGTGGCCGCGACCAACCGCGACCTCTCCGCCGAGGTGGCCGCCGGCCGCTTCCGCCGCGACCTCTACTACCGCCTCCTCGTCTGCCCCATCGAGATCCCCCCCCTCAGGTCGCGCGGCGACGACATCCTCCGCCTCTTCCACCACTTCTGGGCGGAGCGCGGCGAACGGCGCCCCATCGACCCCTCGGTGACCGAGGTCCTCAAAGCCTACGAGTGGCCTGGGAACGTACGCGAGCTCGAGAACCTGGCCGAGCGGCTCAGCGTCTGCGCCGAGGGCCCGACCATCCGGGTCGTCGACCTCCCCATCGCCCTGCGGGCCCGGCGGGTGAACGGCGCCACCCTCTCGGTGGTCTCCGACCCGGAACCCACCCTTCCCGAGCCTGCCCCGGCGATGGTCGACGCCCCAGAGCCGGAGGTCCCAGCGCTGCCCGGCTCGAACGAGGGCATCGACCCGGCCCTGCTCCGGGCGCTCACCGCCGACGAGGCCCCTCCCCCGGTCGACCCGGGCCTGTCCGCGGGCCGGCCCGTGGACCTGCCTCGCATGCTCCGGCGGCTGGAGGAGGCGTACATCGCCGCCGCCCTCTCCCGGACCGGCGGCAACAAGAAGGCCGCCGCCGACCTCCTCGGCCTGCAGCGAACCACCCTCGTGGAGAAGCTCCGCCGCCGCAACAAGGACGCGACGGTGAGTTGACGCACGACGAGCGGGGCAACGGGGCGCCGCCGGACGCGGACCGGGAAAGAAGGCCGGTCCCGCAGCCGGGCGGCGTTTCCGGCGTTTAGGGGCGCTCCCCTGGCCCGTCAGGTCCCCGGCGCCAGGGCCGTGCACGCGAGTTGCACAGACCGCCCCGTGTGACGGCCGCCGCCGCAACCCTGGCGCTCGCTCTCGCCCTGCATCCTCCCCTCTCCCTGGTGCGGGAAGCGGAGCGGCTCGATCTGCCTCCTGCCGCTTCCGGTGTGCGCCTCGAGCCCCGCCCCTTCACCCGGGAGTGGATCCTGTGGGTCCCCCCGGCGGCCGTTCCCTCCCTCGCCTTTCAGCTCCGGGACGGGTCCCGCCTCTGCCCCGAGGTCGCGGCCGCCACAGACCACGTGACGCTCCGCTGCGTGACCTCGCGCCTGCGGGCCACGGTCGTCCGCGACGGGGCGGGGGTGGGCCTCGTCCTCCAGCGGCTCTCGGTGGCGCCCTGGCGCCCCGAGGAGGAGGGCCCACCGCTCGTCGCCCTCGACCTCGTCGGGCTGCAGCTCGGGGGCTGTCCGGGCAAGACCCTCGAGGTGAGCGCCGAGTGCGCCCTGGCCGGGGGGGACCTCCCGCGTGCGCGAGAGCTGTTCGAGGAGGCGGTGCGGGCGGGGCCCGCCCCCCTCGCCGAGCTGCGGCTCGGGGACCTGGCGCTCCACGACGACGATCCCGACGAGGCGGTGGTTCACTGGCGGAGGGCCCGGGCCGAGGCCCCCTGGGGCCGCCTGGCCAGCGCCCGGCTGTGTGAGATGGAGCCGCACTGCCTCGGGTCGGAGGCCTTCGAGTCGGTGTACGACAGCTCCGCGGTGGAGCACGCGCTCCGGGCCGACCTCGTCCTGCGCCGTGCTCGCCTGGCCGCCTTCGACGGCCAGCTCCTGGAGGCGGCTCGCTGGCTCGCCGGTGAGTCCGGGCCTGGGGGCGCCTGCCAATCCGCCCTCCCCTGGTGCCGCCACGTCATCCTCCTCGCCCTCGAGCTCCCCGGACCGGTGGGGGTGGAGTCGCTCACCGCCTACATCGATCTCTACGGACGGCGCGACGGGCCCCTCGCGCTCGAGCTGGTCCGCGCCGCGGCGGTCCAGGCCGAGCGGGCCGGGGCACCGGTCTTCGCCGCCAACCTGCTCGCCGCCGCCACCGGCTCCGTCGCTTCGCCCGAACTCGACCTGCACCTGCGGCGCATCGCCTCGCTCTACCTCGCCGGCGGCGACCGGGCCCGGGCGGACGAGATCGTCCGGTACGCCCGCTCCCGGCTTGGGGACGGGGCGATGCGGGTGGCGGAGTGGGCGGCCCTGCGGAGCGGCCTCCGCCGCCCGGCGGCGGCCCTCGGGTCCACCCCCGCTCCCGACGCGCCGGATACCGACCTCGCGGCTGCCCGGGGGGTGCTCGCCGCGTCCCGCGCCATCTCCACCCCCACCGCCCGGAAGGGAGCGACCCCGTGACCCCCTCCCCCTTCGCCGAGAGCCCTGCCCCCGGCGTGCTCTTCGCACCCCCGGTGGCGGAGAGCCCGGCCATGCGCGAGCTCTTGTCCACCCTGGAGGAAGTCGCCCCGACGCCGACCACGGTCCTCCTCCTCGGCCTCCCCGGCAGCGGGCGTTCCCGCCTCGCGCGGTACCTCCACCGGAGGTCGGGCCGGTCGGGCCGCTGTCTCGAGATCCGCTGCAACGGAGACGGCGAGGCCCTCCTCGCCGGGATCGGGAGTGCGGTGGCCTCCGCCGAGGACGGTACGGTGATCCTTCGCGAGGTGGCGAGGCTGCCCGGGCCGGTCCAGGGGCTCCTCGTGCGGGCGCTCGAGGCCCGCCCCACCGACCCGGCTCGCGCCGCTCGGGTCGTGGCGACGGCGGAGCCCGCACTCGCCGCCCGGGCCGCGGCCGGGGCCTTTCGGTCCGACCTCTTCTACCGCCTGAACGTATTCCCCCTCTCCGTCCCTTCGCTGAAGGACCGGCCCGAGGACCTCCCCGGCCTGGCCGCCTCGATCCTCAAGGAGGCCCGGGTCGGCGCGCCGGGCCGCTCGCTGGCCGACGATGCGCTCGTGGCGCTCCGGACGCAGCTGCCGGCGAGCGTCGCGGACCTCGCCCTTCTGCTCGGCGGGGTGCGGGAGGGCACACCCGGCGTGATCCGGGCCGCCGACTTTTCCCGCTCTGGCCTCGACCCCGTCCCCCCCCGCTTCCCCGCGGGTCTGCCGCTCGACCTGTCCCAGCTCGAGCGGCTCGCGATCGAGGAGGCCCTCCGCCGCGCCAGGGGGAACCGCACCCACGCCGCCCGGATGCTCCACATCGGGCTCAGGACCCTCCGCAACAAGCTGCGCGATTGGCGGGCTGCCGGCGAGGAGGTGCCCCCGCCGCCTCGCGCCCGGCAGGAGCCGCCGGCTTCGCGGGAACCCGGGGCCGATCCGACCGCCGGGATCCTGGCGCGCGCCTGGGCACGGCGCTCGCAGGGAAGGCCGGCATGAGGCTCTTCGACGTCACCTTGTCCACGCTGGAGCGGTCGCTGGACGTGCGGCTGTCGCGCCAGTCGGTGCTGGCGGCCGACCTGGCCAACGCCAACACCCCGGGCTATGTGCCGCGCGAGCTCGACTTCGCCGCGGCGATGGCCGCCGCCACCACCCCGGCCGCGCCGGAGCCGGTGGCCGCGGCCCGCCCCGGCGATCTCCCCCTCCCGGCGGCGGGCGCCCAGCCCGGCTCCCCGGAGGAATTCATCGCCGAGGAGGCCCCCCTCTCCCCCGGCCTCGACGGGAACGGCGTGGACATCGACCGGGTCAGCGCCGCGGTGGCCGAGAACGCGCTCCAGTACGGGGCCTCCGCCAAGGCGGTGGCGAAGAAGCTCGCCATCCTTCGCTACGCCGCCTCGGACGGGCAGGGCTAGGCCGACAGCGAGGACCTCCGTGGACTTCCTTTCCGCTCTCAAGATCAGCGCCTCGGCCCTCTCGGTCGAGCGCACCCGGGTGAACCTGGCCGCCTCCAACCTGGCCAACGCCGAGACGACGCGGGGGCCCGACGGCAGGCCCTACCGGCGCCTCGATCCGGTGCTCGAGGCGGTCCCCTTCGAGGAGGACCTCGCCGCCGCCGGGGCCCCGCAGGCGGGCGTCTCGGGCGTGCGGGTGGCGGAGATCGCCGAGGACGACGGGCCCGGGCGCAGGGTCTACAACCCCTCGCACCCCGACGCCGACCCCGACGGCTACGTGACGCTCCCCAACGTGAACCCGGTGCACGAGGTCGTGAACCTCATCACCGCGCAGCGTGGCTACGACGCCAACGCCACCGCCATCGACACCCTCAAGACCATGGCCTCCCGGGCCCTGGACATCACGAGGTGACGACCCCATGGACGGCATCCGCGGCCTGAGCGGCCTCTCGGTCCCCATCGAGCCCCCCGAGCGCTCGGGCCGCTCGCCCGGCGCCTCGTTCGCGGATCTGTTGGGAGGCGCCATCGGGGCGGTGGACGGGCTGCAGGCCCGGGCCGATGCCGAGTCGGAGAAGGTCGCCCTCGGCGCCGGCAACCTCCACGAGATGGCGGTGGCCCTGGAGAAGGCGGACGTGGGGTTCCGGGTTCTCACCAAGATCCGCAACAAGGTCATCGAGGCCTACCAGGAAGTGATGCGGATGACGGTGTAGACCGCGCCTCGAGGAGCACGAGATGGAGACCCTGCTGAAGCAGCTTCGCGAGCTCCCGCGCCTCGTCGCCGCCCTGCCGGCGGGCTTGAGGCTCGTCCTCCTCCTCGGGGCGGTCGCCGCCATCGGCCTGGGGGTGTGGAGCGCCGTGTCGCAGGCGGAGCAGTACCAGTACGCCTTCACGAACCTCACCCCGGAGGACTCGGCCGAGGCGGCGGCGGCCCTCAAGACCGCGGGCGTCCCCTTCCGTCTCGAGGCGGGCGGATCGGCGCTGGCCGTCCCCGCTTCCCGCGTCTACGACGCCCGACTCCTCTTGGCCGGGGCCGGCCTGCCGCGCGGCGGCGGGGTCGGCTTCGAGATCTTCGACCGCGGGGACCTCGGGGTGTCCGAGTTCACCCAGAAGGTGAACCTGCGCCGGGCCACCGAGGGCGAGCTGGCCCGCACCATCTCCCGGCTGGCGGAGGTCCGGAGCGCCCGGGTCCACCTCACCCTCCCCGAGAAGGGGCTCTACCGGGATCAGGACCACCCCGCGGCCGCCTCGGTGGTGGTGAACCTGCAACCCGGCCGCACCCTGGGTGAACGAGAGCTGGCCGGCATCCGACACCTGGTCGCCTCGGCCGTCCCCGGGCTCGCCCCCTCGGCGGTGTCGGTGATGGACGGGCGAGGACAGGTGCTCACCTCGGAAGGAGCCCTGGGCGAGGCGATCGGCTACCAGCGCCGCCTGGAGAAGGACCTGGAGCAGCGGGTGGTCGGTCTGCTCGAGCAGGCGGTGGGGGTGGGGGCGGTGGTGGCCCGCATCACCGCCGCCCTGGACGCGAACGAGGTGCAGACCAGCTCGCAGGTGGTGGACCCGGACTCCGCCACGGTCCGCAGCGAGCGAAAGCTCTCGCAGCAGACCGTCTCGGACGCTTCGGGCAGCGGGGGGCTGGCCGGGGCGGCCGGCAACCAGCCGCTCGCTCCCCCGGGGCCGAGCGCCGGCGGCCGAGGCCGCACCCAGGCCACCACCGACGATCAGACCCGGAACTACGACGTCACCACCACCACCACCACCACCGTGGCCCGGGTCCCGCGCCTCGAGCGCATCTCGGTGGCGGTCCTGGTGGACGGAAAGGACGGAAAGCCGCGTCCGGAGGCCGAACTGAGCCGCCTGGGCGAGCTGGCGAAGCGGGCGGTGGGATTCGACGCGGAGCGGGGCGACACCTTCGAGATCTCCTCCTCCCCGTTCGTCCGGGCCGAGGAGGGTCCGGCCGAGGCGGTTCCCGTTCCCTCGATCCTGGAGCGTCCCGCTTTCCGGATGGTGCTCTTCGGCCTGGGTGGGCTCCTCGCCCTCGCCATCGTCGCCTTCGCGCTGCGGGGGCGGCCCCGAGCGGCGAGCGCCCTCCCCATCCTCCCCGGGGCCCGGGTGGCGGAGATCGAGGCCGCCCTGGCCCGCGAGGCCGGGGCCTTGCCCCAGGGAGGCCGCGCCGCCCTGCCCGACCCCGCCCACGGCCTCAGGGAGCGGGCCAAGGAACTCGCCACCAAGGACCCCGCCCGCGCCGCCTCCATCCTGAAGGCCTGGATGGCGGCCGAGCAGAACTCGCCCGCCAACAGGACCCCGTCCAATGCCTGACGCCGCCCCTCCCCCCTCCGCCCTCATCGACTCCTCCGCCATCGGGTGCCAGCGGGCCGCGGCCGTCCTCCTCGGCATCGGCCCCGACGTGGCCACGACCGTGTTCAAGGCGCTCGGGGAGCCCGAGCTCCGGCGGATCGCCCTCGGCGCCAAGGAATTGCGGACCCGGGGGCCCCAGGTCATGAGCGAGGCACTCGAGCACTTCGTCACCACCATGGAGTCGGTCGCGGGCGACGCGGCCGCCGGGGACGATCTGCTCCGCCAGGTGGCGGAGCGCGCCCTGGGCGCGGACGCCGCCCGCCGGGCCTTCGACGGGGTGGTCCCGCCCCCCCCGCCCGACGAGGTGCTCGGCCCGGTCTCGCAGGCCGACCCCGAGGCGCTCTCCATGGTGCTCCAGCGCGAGCAGGCGCAGACCATCGCCCTGGTCCTGTCCTCCCTCGAGTCCTCCCGCGCCGCCAGCGTCCTCGACCGGCTTCCGGAGAAGCTCCGCCCCGACGTGTTGCGCCGCATGGCGACCATCGAGTCGGTGGCGCCCGAGGTCCTCCGCGAGGTGGGCCAGGCCCTCTCCTCGGAGCTGAAGGCGCTCGTGGCCGGTGGGATGCGCCGGGTGGACGGGAAGTCCACCGCCCTCGAGATCCTGCGCCGCACCCACCCCCAGGCCCAGGGGGTGGTCCTGGCGGAGATCGAGAGGGACGACGCCCAGCTCGCCTCCGAGCTCCGCGGCCGGCTGTTCACCTTCGGCGACCTCGTCCACCTCGCCGACCGGGACCTGCAGCAGCTCCTGCGGGAGATCGACGCCCAGCGGCTCACGGTAGCCCTGAAGGGCGCCACCGCCGACGTCCGCCAGAAGTTCCTGCACAACCTCTCCACCCGCGCCGCCGAGATGCTGTCCGACGACCTCGCCGCCATGGGGCCCGTCAAGCTCTCGAGCGTCGAGGCGGCGCAGCAGGAGATCGCCAAGACCGCCCAGGAGCTGGCCAGCCAGGGTCGCATCACCATCGTGGGCCCCTCCGAGAAGATGCTCTAGCGCCCTGCCCCCATGACCGGAACGCCCCGACCTCCCTCCTTCCTCGCCAGCCTCTCCCCTGGGGACGCCGCGCTCCGCCCCGCACCCTTCGCCGCCTCCGCGCCGGGCGCGGCTCGACCCCGGCCGCTCCCCGCCATCTCCCGCGACCCCCCGCCGCCTCAGAGGCCCACCCCGGAGGAGCTGGCCGCCGTCCGGACCGAGGCCATGCAGAAGGTGGCGCACGCGGTCGAGGTGCTGCGCCTCCAGGCGGAGCGGCTCGCGGAGCAGGCCCGGGCCGACGCGCTGGAGATCGGGTTTCGGGTGGCGAGACGGGTGCTGGAGGCCGAGCTCTCCACCTCCCCGGACGCGTTCTTCGCGCTCGTGCGGTCGGCCCTGAAGCGAACGGGCGAGTCCCGCACCATCTCGGTGCGGGTGAGCCCGCAGGACGCCCGCACGCTCGCCCCGGCCCTCGGCAACGGGGCCCTCGGGGTGGCGAGCGCGTCCGTGGCGGTGGTCCCGGACGCTTCCCTGGCCCCGGGAGACTGCCTCGTGGAGACCGACTTCGGCAAGGTCGACGGCCGGCTGAACACGCGCCTCAGCGAGCTGCACCGGGCCGCGGAGTCCGCCGCCGAGGAGGGCATCGCGTGACGCTCGTGGACCTGGAACGGATCTCCCGGGCGCTCGACGAGGCGGATCCCACGCCGCTCATCGGGACCGTGGTCCGGGCCACCGGGCTCCTCGTCGAGGCGCTCCTCCCGAGGGTTCCGGTGGGGACCTCCTGCGAGATCCGGGCGAACGACGGCGGCCTCGTTCACGCCGAGGTGGTGGGGTTCCAGGGGGGGACGGCGCGCCTCATGCCCCTCTCCGAGATCCACGGCGTGGCGGAGGGCTGCGACGTGGTCCCGCGCGCGGCGGCCGATCGGATCGCGGTCGGCGACGAGCTGCTCGGCCGCGTGGTCGACGGGGCGCTCCGGCCGGTCGACGGGGGGCCGCCCCTGGCCCTGCGCCGCCGGACCGCCCTCCACGCCTCGCCCCCGCCGGCCCTGCAGCGGCGGCGGGTGAAGGAGCCGCTTCCCCTGGGCATCCGTTCCATCGACGCCTGCCTGACCGTGGGCGAGGGCCAGCGGGTGGCGATCATGGCCGGCCCGGGGGTGGGCAAGAGCGTGCTCCTCGGCATGCTGGCCCGCTCCGCTCAGGCCGACGCGGTGGTGGTGGGGCTCGTGGGCGAGCGCGGCCGCGAGGTGCGCGAGTTCATCGAGCGCGACCTCGGCGAGGGCCGGGCGCGGTCGGTGGTGGTGGTGGCCACGAGCGACGAGTCACCGCTCAAGAGGCTGCGCGCAGCGATGAGCGCGACCTCCGTGGCCGAGCACTTCCGTGCCCAGGGCCGCAAGGTGCTCCTCCTCATGGACTCGCTCTCCCGGGTCGCCATGGCCCAGCGGGAGATCGGCCTCGCGGCCGGCGAGCCGCCTACCACCAAGGGGTACCCGCCCTCCTCCTTCGCCCTCCTGCCGCGGCTCGTGGAACGGGCCGGCAACGACGCCGGCCCCGGGAGCATCACCGCCTTCTACACGGTGCTGGTGGAGGGGGACGACCACTCCTCCGACCCCATCGCCGATGCCGCCCGGGCCACCCTCGATGGCCACATCGTCCTGGGCCGCCGGCTGGCGGAGTCCGGCCACTTCCCCGCCGTCGACGTGCTCGCCTCGGTCTCCCGGATCATGACCGACATCGTATCGCCCTCGCATCGGGACCTCGCCCGGGAGGCGCGCGAGGTGCTCGCCGCCTACCGCGACGCCGCCGACCTCATCGAGGTCGGCGCCTACGCCTCCGGCTCGAACCCTCGCGTCGACCGGGCCATCGGCTGCATCGACGCCCTCCGGCGGTTCCTCCGCCAGGAGCCGGACGAGCGCTCGCCGCTCTCCGAGACCCTCGCGCGCCTGGCCACAATCCTGGGGGGCGAGAAGGAGAAGGCCCGTGCCTAGCGCCCTCTTCCTCCTCGCCCTCCTCGGCGCCGGGGTTCCTTCGCCCGCGATACCGACCGTGGTCGAGCCGGCGGCACCACAGCCCCCGCCCTCGGCCGAGAAGCAGGGTTCGGACAGGCCACCGCCCGCCGGTGATGGCTCGGCGGCGCGACCCTTGGTCGACAAGGGGAAGGGGACAGGTGCCCGCGCCGAGCCGCTCCCCCCGAAGGGCGAGAGGCCCGCCCCGGAGCCCTCGACCCCACCACACCCCTTGGCCGCCACCCCTCCCTCCCTCACCTCCCGTGCCCTGCTCGACGAGCTCCGCCGGTCCGCCAAGGACCGGCAGGCGGAGCAGGCAACCATCGCCGACCAGCGCCAGAAGCTCGAGGAACTCCAGCAGGAGATCGAGAAATCGCGCACGGCGCTGCGCGAGGAGACGAAGCGGCTCCAGGCCCTTCTGGCCGCGAACGCCACGAGGCAGGAGTCGAGGGCCAGCTCGAAGGCCCCGAGCAAGGAGGAGCCTCTCAAGGCCCTCGCCAAGACCACCCGGGGGATGAAGGCGGAGCAGGCCGCCGCGGTGCTCGGCAAGCTCGACCGCGGCCTCGCCGCCGCCATCCTCGCCCGGATGAGGCCCACCGACGCGGCGGCGGTGCTCGAGAAGATGGAACCCGCCACCAGCGCGTCGCTCATGGCCGCGCTCGCCGGGAGGGACCGGTCGTGAAGTCGGTCGCCCGCCTGATCCTCGCCCAACGGGCCCAGGCCGGGGAGCCGGGTCCGACCCCTCGCCTCGGCCCCGGGTTGCCGAGCCCCTTCGAGGAGGCGCTCTCCGGGGCCCGCGCTTTCGGGACGGCCGCGGCGACGGGCGGCGCTGCGAAGACCGCGACTTCTCCCCCCTCCCGCTCGCCCGCGCCGCTCGCCGGTCGAGCCGGGGTGGCCGCCCCTTTCCACGAACCGCCCATCCCGGCGGGCGAGGAGTCGACCGGAAGTGCCGGGGACGCCCTGCCCATCGCGGCGGTTGAGAAGACCGACTCGGCGGAGGCCGGTCGCGGGGCGAGCGTCGAAGGCGAGACGGAGCTCAACTCGTCGAGGCCGCTCGAGCGGGGGCCGGCGGAGTCCGCCCCGCCCGCCGCCCCTCGGGTTCGGGGGATCGCAGGTCCGGGCACCGGCCTCGCGGCCCCGCGAGATGTGCACCCTGGCCTGGCCCCGCCGTCGCTCTCTCCCCTGCCCCCTGCCCTCGTCCTCTCGCCCGCGCCGGTGGCGCCTCAGGGCCGGGCGACGACGAGGAGCGACGACCGCCGCCCAGAAGGCCCGGAGCCGAGCGACCTCGCCGCGACCGCGACGGGCGCGGCCCTCTCGGCGGCCGTCCTTGCCTCGAGGCCCCGGGGGAACGGGGAGGAGGCCCGGCCCTCCCTCGACGGGCACTTTCCCGGGCACGCCCCCCTTCCGCCACCCTCCTTGGCCGGCGCCTCCCCCACGGCATGGTCCGCCGGCCCCTCCGCCCCTGTCCCCCGCCCCGAAAAGGACGTCGCCGCGGCGCGGCCCTCCTCGGCCCTGAAGGAAGGGACCGCCGAGAGGCAGCCGGCCGGCGAGAGCGAGGGCGAGTCTCGCTCGCCGAGGATCTCGCCCCTTCCATCCGCCGCTCCCGCTCCGCCCGGCCTCTTGGAAGCGACCGCCCGCGCTCCTGAACCGGCCCGCCCGAGACCCCCGGCGACCCTTCCCGCGCTCCCCGCCGAGCCGGGGGAGACGTTGGTCTCCGGCTCCGTCCTGCCGGCCGTCGCCCACCTCCGGGTCTCCTCCCAGACCCTGGGCGACCTGGCGGTGCACCTCCGCATGCAGGAGGGCGCCGCCCACGTTCGGGTGGAGGGTGCGGCGAAGAGCGAGGTCGAGTCCCGCGCGCCGGAGCTGGCCCGGGCGCTCGCTGCCGAGGGCATCGGCCTGGCCCGGATCGAGGGCGAGCCCGCCCCCCACGCCGCCTCGTCGACGGGCCAAAACGGCCCGCCCGACGACGGGGGCGGCGCGAGCCAGGCCCCAGCGCACGACCAGGAGCCGGCGGACCGAGGGGCCCCGGATCGCTCCGGGGAGCGCGCCCCCACCTCCCCACCCACGCTCGCCACCCGGCCGACCCGCCGGGGCGGCGCGCTCGACGTCACCGCCTAGGAGGGCCCATGGACACGACAGCGGTCACGAGCCCGTTGAGCAGCCTCCCCGCCGTGGGGAGCACGGCCACCCAGACCCCGTCCAGCCAGCTCGGCGAGGACCAGTTCATGATGCTGCTCACCGAGCAGCTCAAGGATCAGGACCCGACCCAGCCGGTGGACAACAGCCAGATGATCGCTCAGCTCGCCCAGTTCTCCGAGCTGGACGCGGTCCAAAGTCTCTCGAGCAAGATGGACACCATGGTGGCGGCGACCAACTCCTCGAGCCAGCTCGCCATGACCCAGCTCGTGGGAAAGTCCGCGGTGTTCAACGGCAACAAGCTGGGGCTCACGGCCGGTACCCCCTCGACCTTCTCGGTCACCCTGGCCGGCTCGACCGCCGATACCGTGGCGGTGATCGCCGACGCGAGCGGGAACGTCGTCCGGACGCTCCACCTCGGGGCGTTGCCGGCGGGCACGACCAACGCGAGCTGGGACGGGCTGAACGATGCGGGGGCGGCGTTGCCCTCCGGCCAGTACCTCCTGGGCGTCTCGGGGACGGCCCAGAACGGCAGCTCGGTCCAGGCCAGGGCCAACGTGACCGCGCTCATCACCGGCGTGTCCTACGCCAACGGGACCGCGCAGTTCCTCGCCGGCGGCCGGACCCTCTCCCTCACCGACATCGCCTCCATCTCCAACCCACCGGCCGGCCCCTGACCGGCAGCCAAAGAAAGAAAGGAACCGTCATGTCCTTGCTCACCGCCCTCTCCTCTGGAACCACCGGCCTGGAGGCCTCGTCGCTCGAGCTCTCCGTGGTCGGCGACAACATCGCCAACGCCAACACGGTCGGCTTCAAGCTGAGCCGGGCCTCCTTCGAGGACACCCTCACCCAGTCCGTCGTCGGCGGCACCGGGGAGATCGGCCTCGGGTCCGAGGTCCAGTCGGTCCAGAAGATCCTCACCCAGGGGGCCCTGAACTCCACCGGGATCGCCACCGACCTGGCCCTCCAGGGCAACGGCTACTTCGTGGTCAACGGCGACTACAACGGCCAGACCGCGGACTTCTACACCCGCGACGGGGAGTTCACGGTCGACAAGGATGGGTACCTCGTGAACCTCGAAGGCCTGCGGGTCCAGGGCTTCCCGGCGAACGCCGCCGGCAACGTCTCGGGCCTTCCCGGCGATCTCCTCGTGGGGACCGCCTCCGCCCAGCCCAAGGCGACGAGCACCATCACCGTGAAGGCCAACCTCGAGTCCGACGACAGCGTGGTGGCCGCCAACTTCGACCCCACGAACCCGAGCGCGACCTCGAACTTCTCCACCAGCATGACCATCTACGACACCCTCGGGGCGGCGCATCAGACCCAGGTGTTCTTCCACATGTCCGCCGCCGGCACCTGGGACTGGCACGCGATGACCGACGGCGGGGGCCTGCAGGGCGGAACCGCCGGGCAGCTCGCCGAGATCGCCTCCGGCGCCCTCACCTTCGACGGCCAGGGCCGCCTGCAGACCTCGACCCAGAACGCCGCCCCGGTCTTCAACCCCCTCGGGGCGGTGGCCCCCCAAGCCTTGACCTTCAACTTCGGGGACCCGACCAACGGGGCCCCGACCGCCAACGCCACCGGCCTCGCCGGCGTGACCCAGTTCGCCGCCACCTCGGCTTCGACCTTCATCGGACAGGACGGCTTCGGGTCGGGCCAGCTCTCCTCCATCAAGATCGACACCCAGGGGTTCATCTCCGGGATCTTCACGAACGGCCAGACCCGGGTCCTCGGAGAGGTGGCGGTGGCCGGCTTCTCCGCCCCCGACCGGCTGGAGAGCCTGGGCGGGAACCTGTACTCGCAGAGCCAGGCATCGGGCCAACCGGTGGTGGGCGCTCCCGGCGCCGGGGGGCGCGCCTCGGTCATCTCGGGATCGCTGGAGCAATCCAACGTCGACCTGGCCGACCAGTTCGTGCAGCTCATCGCCGCCCAGCGGGCCTTCGAGGCCAATTCCAAGTCGATCACCACCGCCGACCAGCTCTTGTCGGAGCTCATCCAGATGAAGCGGTAGGGGCGGGGCGCGCCCTTATCGCCTGGGGCGCGCCGTGACGAAACCCCGGCTGCGGGCGCTCGCCATGATCCTGCTCACGCGTCTCGACGGGAAGGAGCTCTGGGTCAACGCCGACCAGATCCTCACCGTGGAATCCACCCCCGACACGGTGCTCCTCCTCCAGGGGGGCCTGCACCTCATGGTGCGGGAGCCGCCCGGGGAGGTGGTGGAGCGCACGGTGGCCTACAGGCGCCGCATCGCCGCCGGGCCCGAGCGCCGCGGTACGCTGGTGCCGCTCAGGACCCCCCCCGCGGAGGACTGACCCATGGACATCACCAGCATCGGCGGCGTCGTCACCGCCATCGGCCTCATCCTCCTCGGCCAGGCGCTGGAGGGCGGCAGCGTCCACTCCATCATCCAGGCCACCGCGGCGCTCATCATCTTCGGCGGCACCGCCGGCGCGGTCATGATCGCGTTTCCGAAGAAGCAGTTCTTCATGGGCCTGAAGATGATCCGCTCCGCCTTCGTCGACCAGCGGTCCGATCTGGGGGGCCTGGCCAAGCAGATCGTCGAGTTCGCGAGCGTCGCCCGGCGGGACGGGGTGCTCGCCCTGGAAGGGAAGCTGGGCGAGGTGGAGGATCCGTTCCTCCGGCGCGCCCTCCAGTTCGTGGTCGACGGCGTGGATGCCGAGGTGACCCGGGCCACCCTCGACGCGGCCATCGAGGCCGACTTCGAGGAACACCTCGTGGGCGCCAAGGTCTGGGAATCGGCCGGGGGCTATGCCCCCACCATCGGGATCCTGGGTGCCGTGCTCGGCCTCATCCACGTGATGGAGAACCTGAACGACCCCACCAAGCTGGGCGGCGGCATCGCCACCGCCTTCGTAGCCACGGTGTACGGCGTGGGCTCGGCCAACATCCTGTTCCTCCCCTTCGCCAACAAGATCAAGCTCAAGCTGGGGGCGGAGAAGGAGCGGAAGACGCTCATCGCCGAGGGCGTGCTCTCCATCCAGGAGGGGCTCAACCCGCGGGTGCTGGAGGAGAAGCTTCGGGCCTACACCGGGCTGGAGAAGGGCGCGAGCGACGAGCCCGAGAAGAAGGCGGCCTAGCGGCCGGGGAACTCGTCCGTGGCGCGCAAGCCGAGACCCGAGGAGCACGAGAACCACGAGCGCTGGCTGGTCTCGTACGCCGACTTCATGACGCTCCTCTTCGCCTTCTTCGTGGTCATGTACGCCGTCTCCCGGGTCGACAACAAGCGGCTCATCCAGGCCGCCGAGTCCATCCGCTGGGCGATGCACTTCTCCGGGACCGGGGGCACCGGCGCGCTTCCCATCTTCGACGGCCCTCCCACCGAGGGGGGCGGACCGGCCCTGCGGACCGGCAAGGCCAAGGTCGAGCAGGAGAAGGAAGCGATCGAGATGCTGCGCAAGAAGCTCGAGAAGCGGGTCCGGCCCTTCGTGATCGACCGCCTCGACCGACCCATCATCTCGGTGGTGGTCGAGGGGCGCAAGCTCACGGTCCGGCTCGCCGCCACGGAGTTCTTCGACCCCGGCCAGGCCGTGCTCCGTCCCCAGGTGCTGCCCGTCCTCGACGCGATCGCCGACGAGCTGGTCCCGCTGCAGCGGTTGTTGCGGGCGGAAGGCCACACGGACGAGACGCCCCTCGGGAACGAGCGCTGGCGCAACAACTGGGAGCTGTCGGCGGCCCGGGCCGCCACCGTGGTCACCTACCTGGAGCAGGCCCACGCCGCCCGCCCCGAGCTCTTGGCCGCGGTGGGCCTGGGCTCCTCCCACCCCCTGGTCCGGGGCGACACGCCCGAGGCGCGCGACCGGAACCGCCGCGTCGAGCTCGTGCTGGAGCTCGACCCGAAGGACGAGATCCTCGGCACCGGGCTCGAGTGACCTTTTGGGAGCGGCGGGGAGAGGCCGACGCCCTGGGGCGGGACGAAGACCCGGGTCCGGGCGGACCTCTCCCCGAGGCGCCTCCGCCGGGCGGCCAGGGGCCCGGTAACGGCCGGGGATCGCTGCGCTTCCCCGGCCCCGATCCCGGGGGCCCCGGGTCTTTCGGCGCGGGGCGAAGTGGCACGCCCGCTGCTCCAGCATCGCCGTACCGGGCCCTCGCAAGGCCGGGCCCCTGGGCCGTGGAGGACACCGTGGACGCCGAGAGCACCGCAACGCAGGGGACGAGCGGTTCGACCGTGGAGCTCGGGAAAAGGCTCGCCGGCAAGTTCATGACCTTCCAGCTCTCGAAGGAGGAGTACGGCCTCGAGATCTTGAAGGTCCGCGAGATCATCGGGCTGCTCGAGATCACCCGCGTCCCCCGCACCCGCGAGTTCGTGCGCGGCGTCATCAACCTGCGCGGCAAGGTCATCCCGGTCCTCGACCTGCGGCTCAAGTTCGGGATGGAGAGGTGCGAGACCACCGACCAGACGGTCATCATCGTGGTCCAGTGCGCGGTCGAGGGGCGGGCCCTCACCATGGGGCTCCTCGTGGACCAGGTCCTCGAGGTCCTGACCATCGACGCCGATCACATCGAGCCGACGCCCTCCCTCGGCCACGCCGCCCTGGACGACGGGTTCATCCTCGGGGTGGGGAAGCACGATCGGCGGATCGTCTTCTTGCTCGACATCGCCCGCATCCTCTCGAACGACGAGGTGCACGAGCTGGCGCGGACGGCGCAGGCCGCGGCCGAGCCAAGGCCTGCCTGAGAGGGCTGCACCAGGCCGAGGAGAGTACCCGGGGGGATCATGCCTTTGCCGGACCGCACAAGGCGGGTGAAGGTCCTCGTGGTGGACGACTCGGCGGTGGTGCGGAACGTCTTCGAGCAGGAGCTGAAACGGGACCCCGCCATCGAGGTGGTGGGGACCGCCCCCGACCCCTACGTCGCCCGGGACCTCATCCTGGAGAGGGAGCCGGACGTCATCACCCTGGACGTCGAGATGCCGCGCATGGACGGCATCACCTTCCTCCACAAGATCATGCGGTACCGGCCCACCCCGGTCATCGTGGTCTCCTCTCTCACCCCTGCGGGCGGGGCCCTGGCCCTCGAGGCGCTGGCCGCCGGTGCCTTTGAGGTCATGTGCAAGCCCGGGGCGGCCTACTCGGTGGGGGACATGACCGCCGACCTGGTCGAGAAGGTGAAGGAGGTGGCCGCGGCCGGCATCCGGCCCCTCCCGGTGACGGCAAGTGCCCCGCCCTCCCCGGCGCGCCCCCTCTCCCGCACCACCAATCAGGTGGTGGCTATCGGGGCGTCCACCGGCGGCACGGTGGCGGTGGAGCGAATCCTGAGGGCGCTCCCCCACAATGCCCCCGGCATCCTCATCACCCAGCACATGCCGGAGCTCTTCACCCGGTACTTCGCGAGCCGGCTCAAGGAGGCGTCCACCCTGGACGTGCGGGAGGCCCAGGGAGGCGAGTCGGTGGTCCCGGGGGTGGCGCTCGTCGCCCCGGGCAACAAGCACATGCTCCTGCGCCGCTCCGGGGCCCGCTACCTCACCGAGGTGAAGGACGGCCCCCGCGTCAACCGCCACCGGCCCTCGGTGGACGTCATGTTCCGCTCGGTGGCCCACACCGCCGGCCCCAACGCCATCGGCGTCCTCCTCACGGGCATGGGGAACGACGGGGCGCAGGGGCTCTTGACCCTGCGGGAGGCGGGGGCCCACACCGTCGCCCAGGACGAGGCGAGCTCGGTCGTCTTCGGGATGCCCAAGGTGGCCATCGACATCGGGGCGGCCGGCCGGGTGCTCGCGGTCGACCGGATCGCCGCGGAGATCATGCAGAGGGCGGAGCAGGCCGCCCGGTCCTGAAGAAGCGCAAGTCGCGAAGGCCGCCCCGGAGGCGGCGAACCGCATCGGGAACTCGAGACGGAGCGCGACGGGGGGAGAGCTCGATCGGTCCGCGGATCGAGGGGTTTTCGGGTCCACCGGGCCGCGCCCGCCGCTCTTCACCGCTCCTCGAGGTCGAGCTCCAGCACCAGCGGGGCCCCGCTCTCCAGCCTCACCGCGGCGGCGCAGCTGAGGGGCGCCCCGGGCCAGTCGGAGAGGACCTCCGAGGTGGGAAGGCCGAGCTGGCTCGGGACGGCGGCCCCGAAGTAGCGGATCAGAAACGAGCCTCCGAGGACGTTGAGCAGCTCCGAGACGGCCGCCCGCCCGCTCGACCGGGCCTCCTCGCCGGGTTCGATCCCCAGCATGTTGGCGGCGATCTCGGTCGCCGCCTCGGGGGTGGTGAGCAGCCGCAGGGTGCCTCCCCGCATGGATTCGAAGGCGATGCGGGCGAGGAGCACCGAGCCCTCGAAGCGGGGCCGCTCCTCGACCGGCTCGGCGAGGAGGAAGGCGGAGTCCTCCAGGACGCTCCCCAGAAGCTCCGTCAAGAACTCGGGGGTGGGCTCAGCCATGTGAACCTCCAGTGCACCCCAGGATCTGGACCACCACCTCGCGGAGCGCCTCGGGCCGGAAGGGCTTGGCGAGATAGGCGCGGGCCCCCTTGTCGAGCAGGTGATCCACCCGGTCCCTGCTCATGGGGGTGGCCACGATCACCACCGGCACCGAGCACAGGTCCGGATCCCGAGCCATTCGCTCCACCATCTCGATCCCGTTCATGACGGGCATGTTGATGTCGGCGAGGACGAGGTCGATGTGGTGTTGACCGAGCTTGTCGAGCGCCTCCGCCCCGTCGGAGGCTTCGTGCACCACCGACAGGTCGAGGCCGCACAGGCCCAGCGCGCGCCGCACCATCTTGCGCGTCACCGGCGAGTCGTCCACCACCAGGATGTCGAGTCCCACGGCGAACCTCCCGGGCGCTCGCGCCCGTGGCCTCCCTAGAGGGGCCTCACCTCCGAGCCGGACTGGATGGTCACCTGGCCGGTGTCCACGAAGAGCCGCGCCGTCCGCCACACGCTTCCCCCCACGTCTTCGGCGGCCACGAGCAGCTGCGCCTTCCAGAGGATCTTCCGCATCATGGTGTGGTTGCGCTTCCCGATCTCGAAGGTGCCGGCATCCTTGTGGAGGTTGCCGCCCCCGGCGGCCTTGACCCAGATGTCCCCCTTGCGGCTCCCGAGCGCGTACATCCTCTCGAAGAGGAGGGGGATCCCCGTGTCCGCGAAGGTCCCCGGCGATTCGGCCGCCCGCGACGGCGACAGCGTCGACGAGGGGAGCTGGAAGTGGAGCATCCCCCCCACCCGGCGCTTCGGGTCGTACAGGATCAGGGCGATGCATGACCCGAGCCCGTGGGTGACGAGCACGGTCCTCGGGTCGGCGGTGGCCTCCAGCCCGCCGATGCCGATGGTCAGGAGGTTCACCGGATCTCCCCCTGACCTCGGTAGACGGAGGGGCGCTCCGGGCGCAGGCGGGTCTCGATCCCGCTCAGGGTCTCGGAGTGGCCGATGAAGAGGTGGGTCCCGGGGCGCAGGAGCCGCTCCACCTCCTCCACCAGGGCGGCGCGCATGGGCCGGTCGAAGTAGATCATCACATTGCGGCAGAAGATCCCGTCGAGGGGGCCGCTCATGGGGTAGGGGCGGGTGGCCAGGTTCAGGCGATGGAAGGCGACCCGCTCCCGCAGCTTCCTCGAGACGGCGAAGCGCGCCCTGCCCCCCCCGGCACTCAAGGGCTCGAGGTAGGCCCGGCGGAGGGCCGGGGGCAAGGGCTCGAGCTCCTCCTCGGAGTAGACCCCTTCGGCGGCGCGGGCCAGCGCCCGGGTGGAGAGGTCGGTGGCCAGGATCCGCCAGTCCCGCCCCTTGAGCAATGGGTCGAGGACCATCGCGGCCGAGTAGGGCTCCTCGCCCGAGGAGCACCCGGCGCACCAGAAGCGAAAGCGATCCTGTCCGCCGGCGCGCAGGGCCTCGGCGTCCTCGGCCAGGATGTCGAAGTGATCGGGCTCGCGGAAGAACTGGGTGAAGTTGGTGCTGATGGCATCGAGGAAGAGGACCAGCTCGTCCCCGTCGTCGGACCTGAGCCGGTCGAGGTACTCCCGCTCGCTCCTCAGCCTCAGCTCCCGGAGGCGCCGCGCCAGCCGGGCCCTCAGTAGGGCGGTCTTCCCCGAGCGCAGGTAGATCCCCGCCTTCTGGTAGGCGATCTCCTGGAAGGCCTGGAACGTCTCCTGCTCCACGCGCTAGGCTCCCGCCGCCAGCGGCTCGCGGGCGCGCGACCCCCGGGTGGCGAGGAGCGCGAGCCGGTCGACGTTCAGGATGAGGCCCACCCGGCCGTCCGAGAGAATGGCGGCGCCGGCGAGGAAGTCGGTATCGCCGAGCCCGGTCCCCAGGGGCTTGATCACCACCTGCTGCTGGGTGAGCACGTCGTCCAGGACCAGGCCGACCTTGCGGCCCAAGCCCTCCACCACCACTACGTGACTCTCGGTCAAGGGACGCTGGGGCCCCTGCATCTCCAGGAGCCGGTGGAGACGGAGCAAGGGCAGGATCTCCCCCCGGACGTTGATGACCTCGCCCCGACCCGCGACCCGGGAGATCGTCTCCTCGGTCGGCCGCAGCGACTCCACGATGGAGAGGCTGGGGATGATGTACTTCTCCGCCCCGCACATCACCAGCATCCCGTCGATGATGGCCAGGGTGAGGGGGAGGACCATCCGGAAGGTGGTTCCCTGCCCGGCGTTCGAGCTGACGCTCACCCGACCCCGCATGCTCTCGACGTTCCGCTTCACCACGTCCATGCCCACCCCGCGCCCGGAGATCTCCGTGACCTCGGCGGCGGTGGAGAACCCGGGGAGGAAGATGAGGCCGTGCACCTCCAGGTCGTTCAGTTCCTGGCCGTCGGCCACGAGCCCCTTCTCGCGCGCCTTGGCCAGGATCCGCTCCCGGTTGAGCCCGCGCCCGTCGTCTTCGAGCTCGACCACGATCGAGCCCCCCTCGTGGCGGGCCGAGAGCCGCACCGCGGACCGGCTCGGCTTCCCGGCCCGGAGGCGCTCGGCGGTGGTCTCGATCCCGTGGTCCATCGCATTGCG
>Ga0335069_10000462_pt1 | contig 68756 bp, 62 predicted proteins | sample Lox_Sample_11_FD_206714 | JGI IMG/M metagenome (GOLD analysis project Ga0335069, IMG submission 206714) | Soil microbial communities from Loxahatchee National Wildlife Refuge, Florida, United States - Lox_Sample_1.1 | ecosystem: Environmental > Terrestrial > Soil > Wetlands | place: USA...
CGCGGCCCAGACGGAAGCAATGGCGCCTATCCAGCTGTAACTTTCTATGAGCGAGTGCGTAGAACCCATCGTGGGGAAGATCCTTGCGGGATGGCGATATGACATCTCGGGCATTACGCTCGAAATGCGTGGGGATTACGAACAACACTTCGCCGAGTGCGAACGCTGCCGAAGCCGCCAGAAAATCCATCGCATTATCGATATTTCCTTGATCGTTCTCGCTTCCGCATCGGCTGCTGTCTTCCTGCTTGCATTCGCTGCGATTCGGTATTTCGAGCCGCGGCATGCGTTTTGGCTTGAGGTCGGAGCGCTGGCTGGATTCGCGCTTTCCGCGCTTATCTGGCTTGTGGTTGCGGTCGCAACTCCTGCTCCGACCGTGATGGTGGATGCTGCCTTGCTCGGAGCGCGGCGCGTTCATGACCGCTTGCCAGCCGAAATCCGTGAGCGTTTGCCGGAAGAGCTGCGCGTCAGGATCACAGGATCATAAGTTCATGAGGATCGTGTCAAAGTTCGCTTCGCTTCTCATGATTGCGATCTTGGTCTCCGCCGTGTGGGCGGTTCCGACAATCTCAGCGCAGACGCAGCCCAGCGAACACGGCGGCGGTTGTCATGGCAATCCTGCTCCACATCAAACGCCAGCTCATGATTGCTGTTTGACCAATCACGACGTCGCATTGCCGACTTTCTCGAATCCACGCCCACCTCAGGTTTATTGCATTTGCCGAGTTGACCTGGCGGTTCCGGCCTCCACCGCGACCGCTGCTGACCACATCAGAGCGCAATTTCTCTCCTTCGGTTATGAATCGCCCGGCGCAACCCATCTGCGCATTTAGCCACCAAACCACAGAGCCGACCTTACCTTCATCCATTTGTTTCGTCCCTCACTCGAGGAGTGCGAAGTGCGTAATTCTCTCGTTTTCGTTGTGGCCATATTTTTTTTTATTGCTCTGCCTGTGACGCAAAAGTTCTGTCTCTGGGCGCAGGAGCCGGGTGGTCACCAACCCGCTGCATCTGAGCCGATGGACATGGCTGGAATGAATATGGATATGTCGCAGGCTGACTGGCTGCCTTCCGCGCATGTTAGCTCGGGAACCGGTTGGCAACCTGCGGCGATCGTTCCGCATGTGTGGATGAAGACATTTCATGGCTGGGATCTGATGGCGCATGGAGTTGTTTTCATCGATTACAACCAGCAAGGCGGACCGCGCGGCGCTGGCAAGGCTGAGTCTGTGAACTGGGCGATGCTGATGCAGCAACACGCACTCGCGGGCGGAACGATTCTGTTTCGCGAGATGTTGTCTGCCGAGTCGCTGACTGCGCCGCATCCTGGATTTCCGGAACTCTTCCAGACTGGCGAGACTTATCACGGTCAGCCATTGGTCGATCATCAGCATCCGCATAACGTCTTCTCCGAACTGGCGCTTGACTATACGCATTCGATCAATGACCAGATTTCGTGGCTCTTCTATGGCGCGGCTGCTGGCGAACCTGCGCTTGGTCCGGTTGCTTATGTGCATCGCGCGTCCGTCGATGAACTGCCGATGGCTCCGTTGTCGCATCATCTGCAGGATTCGACGCATATCAGCTTTGGCGTGCTTACGACTGGATTTGTGATCTCTCGCATGAAGGTTGAGGCTTCTGCCTTCAATGGGCGCGAGCCTGATGAGCGTCGTTATGCGATCGAATTTGCTCCGCTTGATTCGTGGTCTGCACGCTTGAGCATCGCTCCTTCGCGCAACTGGACCGCGCAATATAGCTATGGACGTTTGGAGCATCCTGAAGCGCTCGAAGCGGGAAGCCAACTTCGACAGACTGCTTCGGTGGAGTATGTTCGTCCGCTGGGTCGGAAGCTCAATGGTTCGTGGGCGACTTCGCTGATTTGGGGACGCGTGCACAAGGTAATCGACGATCACAACCTGAACGGCTACGTTCTCGAGAGCACGCTAAATTTCAGGGTGAAAAATTACGCTTTCACCCGGCTGGAACTGGTCGACAAAGATGAGTTGTTTCCGGAGAATCCGCTGGCTCCGAGTTACCGAATCGGCGCATATACATTCGGCGGGGCGCGCGACCTGGTGCAGTCGCGGCTCTGGCAGCTGGCGCTGGGCGCTGACCTGACGGTCTATTCAAAGCCCGCGAGCCTAAATTCCTTCTACGGCGCCGATCCGGTGTCATTCCAGATCTTCCTGCGGGTTCGACCGGGGCTAAGCCATCATCAGCACTAATCGGCTCGATACGCTCGACCGCTAAGCCGCGCTGGACGCCGTGACCTTTTTCAGGTCATCGATTAAATCTTCCATTGAAGAGTCGAACTTTTTGCGCCTGCCCTTTTCCCGCGCCGAACTCTGCCCACTTGGCACCCACGGCTCACGCCGTGGGCTTTATTCTTTCGCCGCTTCGCGGCTATCTCAGCACCTGGGCGCAACGCCAGCGTTTCTACTCCACGGTCACACTTGGCATTGAGTTTCGTAACAAAGCCACAGTACCGCGAGCCGAGATTTCATATAAGCTACGGGTTGAGCTGAAGATGTACCACAGGACGGCATGAGCATTCAGGACGAGCAGGAACTGGCGCATTTGAAGGCAGTAGGTCGCGTGGTGCGGCAGGTGCTGGACGCGATGAAGGCGGAGGTTCGTCCGGGAGTTACGACGCAGCATCTCGACAGCGTCGCCGAGCGCGTGATGCAGGAGAATGGCGCGCGGTCTGCGCCGCGGCAGGTTTACAAGTTTCCGGGAGCGACCTGCATCAGCCTGAATGATGAGGCGGTGCACGGCATACCCGGCGACCGTGAGTTGAGAGAAGGCGACCTGGTGAAGCTCGATGTGACGGTGGAGAAAGACGGCTACATGGCCGATGCGGCCGTGACTGTGCCGGTGGGGCAGGTGAGCAAACAGGCCGAGGAATTGATGAACTGCGCCGAGCGCGCGTTTCACAAAGCGATGCTGGTGGCGCGGTCGGGCTACCGCGTTTCAGAGATTGGCGGAATGGTAGAGCGCGAGGTGCGCAAGGCTGGGTTTTCCGTGATTCGCGAACTTGGCGGGCATGGGATTGGGCGCACGATTCACGAGGATCCGCACGTTCCGAACTATGCCGACCCGCAGGCGCGGCAGATCCTGCATGAAGGACTAGTCATTACGGTCGAGCCGATTATCTCGGGAGGATCGGGGCGGGTGTTCACGGCGAAAGACGGATGGACCGTAAGGACTGGCGACCGATCGCTCTCGGCGCACTTCGAGCACACCCTGGTGGTGACGGCGGGGGCGCCGATTCTGCTGACCGCGGCGTGATGAGCTTGACCTATTTAGGCAATCCTAGTTCGTCGTAGAGCAGAGCGTCGTGATCTACCGGATCCTTGAGGTGTGCAGCGCAGTCCCTCCCGATTCGCAGGATGCGTTCGGCAAGCCCATCATTGCGGTCCTTGCGAACCCGATCGAGACGTTCGCGGACGGCCTGCGTTACGGCTTCCTCCACCGTTTCCCCGATCAAGCCGGCAAGCTCTTTAGCAAGCCTTTCCGTCTCTTCGGTCAACTTCAGAGTCATATGTAATTTCTATCAGATCGTGCCATTGCATCCCATCTCTTCGGTACCCAAACGCGCCTTTCAGCCGTTGACCCTCGCCCCGTTTCACGCTAAAGTTCCAAGCAGGGTTTAGTGTCTTGCCCCCCAGCCCCTTGGACGAAAGTGCGTCTTTCCCAGCTCAAACTCGCCCTGGTCTTGCTGGCCCTCGTGACGTCTGCTTTAGGGCAGACGACTAAGGCTGCTCCGCCGCAGCTTTCCGCGCAAAAGCGTATTGGACTCACTACCGGCGACCAATGGGAGCCCGCCGTTGCGGCCGACGCCGCGGGGCACATTTTCGCGCTTTATCCGCATTACGGGCGGGTGGCTAACTGCAACGATTGCAGCGTGCCTACCATGCTGCTGATCCAGAGCAATGACAACGGCAAGACGTGGCTGCCGCCGCAGGTTATGCTCGCGGCGGGTTCGGGGCAGTTCGATGCGCAGGTTGTGGTCGATCCCGCCGACCGGCACACCGTTTATGCCGCGTGGCTGGAGAACAAGAAGCGCGAGGTAATGCTCGCGAAGTCGCTGGACTCCGGCGCGACCTGGTCATTCAATGTCGCGGCTCGCAGCGACGAGGAGCTCGACAAGCCGGCGTTGGCGGTGCGTGGCACGAATGTTTACGTTGCGTTTAATCACGAAGAGGAAGTCTGGGTGGCGGCGTCGCAGGATGGCGGGCGCAATTTTGTTCCAGCCCGCGTGAATGCCGATAGCCGTCCGGGATGGTCGCTGCTTGGTTCGGCTACCGTCGATCCTTCCGGCAATGCGTATCTGGCGTGGGCGTCTTATTCGAAGGCCGGCGGCGCGCGCGGTTCGGTCGACCTCTTTGTTGCGAAGTCGGGCGACGCGGGCAAGACCTGGACCGCGAAGACCCTCGATACTTCGGCTGCCGCTCCTGGCTGCGAGGAAGAGGAGTGCGGCGAGGCTTATCTTGGGGCGCAGATCGCGCTGACTTCCGACAGTGAAGGCACGCTCTATGCGTTGTGGAGCGCGGGGCGCACGCCGAAGGGCGCGCAGCGAATTTACTTCTCGTCATCGACCAATGCGGGAGAAAACTGGCTGCTGCGTGCCAGCGTGACATCGAGTCCGGCAGGCGCAGAGCAGGCGTTTCCCGCGATCGTGGCCGGGAACAACGGCGACGTCCGGATCGCCTGGATGGAACAGCGCAATTCCCGCTACTGGAACACCTATTACCGCAGCTCGAGCAACGGCGGGGCGACGTGGTCGGATGAGGTGCGTGTGTCCGGTTATGTAGCCGGGTATTCGTATATCAAGAAATCGGGCTTCCGCTTTCCCTTCGGCGACTACTTCAGCATGGCCATCGACAACCATGGGGACACGCACCTTGTTTGGGGCGAGGGTCTCAACTACCAGTCTCCCGGGTCGATCTGGTACTCCAGCGGGCGGTGAGCTCCAAATCTGCTACTTAGGTTTCGTCTCCATTGCATCCCCGGGGTTTCCCGGAGCTCTTCGCGTGCGCATGGGATACCCTTCAGGCGCTACTTCTGGCTACTTCTCGCCACAGCTCCACATCTAAGAGAAAATGCTATGTTCCCGCTATCTTCCCGCCCGCCTCGCGAAACGCAATATAATGCACAACCAAATCAGAATTCCTGGGTTTAAAGGTACGTATTCTGCAGGAATGGGCCGGCGTGTATCGAATTTGAGGAACGAAACAACACATGGACAGGAAGAGTGAAACGAAATGGGAGGGCGTGATGAATCTTAGAGTCACTACTCATCTGATAGCGAAATCAGTTCTCGCGTTGGCGATTGCGCTGATGCCGGTCTCGGCGCTGGCCGCGGGTCAGCACAAGGAAGAATCGAAACCCGCAGGCCACGGCGGCGGCGGAGGACATCCGAGCGGCGGAGGCCATAGCGGCGGCCAAAATCATGGTGGTGGACAGCCTCGAGGCGGAGGAGCCGCTCGTGAAAATCGTGGCGGCGGCGAACGTCCGGCTGGACACGCTGCGGGCGGGCAAGCCGGCAGGCCCGGAAACCAGGGAAATCGCGGCGAAATGAATCGTGGCGGCGCGAACCGAGGCGAGGTCAATCGAGGCGGCGCTAACCGCGGTGAAGGTAATCGTGGCGGTGCGAATCGCGGGGAAGCCACTCGTGGCAATCGTCCCGAAGGAAATCGTGGGCCTGCGGGCAACCGTGGTGAAGGGAATCGCGGCGCCGGCAATCGCGGCAATCTGGGGAATCGTGGCGCGGGCAATCGCGGAGCGGTCGCGGGCCGCGGCAACGTCGGACATGGTCCGGTTCGTAATGTCACGCTTCGTGGCGGAGGCACCGCTTCGATTCGAGCCAATGGCTCGGTGCGCTCCATCAACCGGAACGGCATGCGCATCACCAACAACCTTCATGGCGGGCGCACGGTTATCACCGAGCGCAACAATGTTCGCATTGTGAATCGGCCGGGCGGCGGGTATGTGCAGCGCAGCTTTGTGACGCGCGGCGGACATGCTTATTACTCGCGTACCTTCTACTCGCACGGCGTTTATCGCACGGGAATCTATCGTGGCTACTACTGGCACGGTGCACACTATTACGGATACTATCCGCACTACTGGTGGCATCCCGGCTTTTATGGCTGGGCATGGCGTCCGTGGGGCGTCGGCATCGGTTGGGGCTGGGGCGTTGGTGGCTGGGGCTGGGCTGGCTCGCCGTGGTGGGGATGGTATGGCGGGTGGTGGAATCCTTATCCCGTATACGCGAGCCCGGCATTCTGGCTTACGGATTGGGTGATCGCGGCGGAGCTGCAGTCGGCTTATAACTCGCAATACAACGACGCGGCCGCGGCGGCAGATCAGTCGGCGCCGTATCCTCCGCCAGCGCAGCAGGGTGGCGCGGGCTATTCGGACAATAGCGCGAATTCGCAGGTCACACTGAGCCCCGAGGTCAAACAGGCCATCGCTGAAGAGGTGAAGGCGCAGCTGGAGGCGCAACAGCAGCAGGCGCCGACTCAGGGCGGAGTTACTGACCAGGGTGGACCTTCGAACTCGGGCGACGAAGTGCCTCCGGCGCTTGATCCGGCGCGGCGCACGTTTATCGTGGATAACGCGATCACGGTGACGAGCGACGGACAGGAGTGCGAACTGACTGGTGGCGACGTGATCACTCGTCTCACCGACACGCCCGACGGCGACGGCAACGTCACTGCCAGCGTTTCGGCCAGCAAGAAGGGCGAGTGCGGAGCGGGCCAGAAGGTCGCGGTTTCGGTTGACGACTTGATGGAGATGCACAATCACTTCGAGGAGCAACTGAACAACGGCATGAAGCAGCTCTCCGAAAAACAGGGAACGAACGGAATGCCGAAGGCGCCGGATGCGGATACGGTGTCGTCGGATCTGCAAGCTCCCGAGCCGGACAAGGACGCGTCCAAGGAACTGTCGGACCAGCAACAGCAGGCTGACCAGGCCGAGCAGCAAGCCAAGCAGGATGCTAACGGTCAGGGAGGCGGCGGGGACGAGTAGCTGAACTTAATACGGTAGGAACGCGGGCGAACTGTTCGAAAGTTCGCCCGTTTTTTTGGGGGGCAGATATTCTCCCGACGTTTACGTGCCCACGTGAAATGATTTTGCCGGAGCCACGATCCAGACATATTCGAGAATTTGCGTTCCCGTGTTCGCGACGTTGTGGCGAGTAGACGGCGGAATGTAGGCCAGCGTTTTTTCTGCGAGCGGAACGTCGGCGTGTCCATCGATTTTCGCGACGCCGCTTCCGTGGAGGATGACGAGCGCTTCTTCGTTGGCGGAGGTTGAGTGCCAGCCCACGCTCTCGCCGGGTTTGAGCTTGACCGATCCGCCGCGCATGCCGCTCGTCTGCGGCGCTCCTTTCAGGAGAGGACAGTCGCCGCCTGCGCAGTTCAAAGGAAATGTCATGGGCCCGGGCTTCGCCTGCTCCTGGGCCACGATCGGGCCGAACATTGCGGCGAGGGAAATCAGCAACAGCTTTGTCTTGGTCATGATTTTTGAGAGAGCCTTAATGCGTGTGGGGGTGATCGTGCGATTTCAGTTTTCCTTGAAGATCGCGCAGTTGTTTGTCGATTTTTTTCATCTTGGCTTCGAGGGCCCTGACTCGCTGCTCGACTTGCGGATGCTTGTGAGTAAGTTTTCTGACGGGCATGTACGCTCCTCCTGCGCCGGCTGAAATACTAGCGCGGAGGAGTGCCCACTTCAACCTCACCGTTACCTTGTCTCGGATTCAAATGTGAACTGGCTCAAACCGGACTGGGCTTGACTGTGGGTTTGACCTCTTGTGGCTTGTGAACGTCCAGGGGCTTTCGGACATCAGCCGCGGCGATGCGCTCCAGAACGCCATTCAACGCGCCGCCGGAGAGCACAGCCAGACCTCCAAGATAGAAAGAGAGGAGCAGCACGATCACTGCGCCCAGCGAGCCATAGGTGACGTCGTAATTGCCGGAATAGCGGAGATAGACCCGCAGTCCACCGGAAGTAAGAATGAGGAGAATGATGCCGAGGATGGCTCCGGGCGAAATCCAGTACCAACGCCGGCTGTTGGAGTTGGGCGCGAAATAGTAGGTAATCTCGAAGGCGAGAAAGAGTACGGCCAGGGTGAGCAGCCATTCCATGGCGTGCCAGACGAAGGCGGCGATTGGCCCGAACACGTGCTCGGCGATGAAACCGTCCACCAGCACGACAATCGCAGTCGAGAACACGAGAAGCATGGCGACGGCGATGGTGAGCACGATTGCAATCATGTATTGCTTAAGCAGAGAGCGCGTCTCTTTCAGGCGATAGGCGGCATTCAGCGTATCCATAATCGCGGTCATACCCATCGAGGCAGACCAGACCGAGACGAGAATTCCGAGGGACATTTTCAGCGGTCCGCCGGATTGAATGATTTCGTTGAAGGTGTCGCGGATGAGTTGAAAGGCCGGGCGGGGAAGGATGCGCGCAAAGAGTCCGAACAGGACCATGCGGCCGCGGTCGGCGCTGCCGAAGACGCTGAGGCTGGCAATCACGAAAATGAGGAATGGGAAGAGCGCGAGGAAGAAATAGTAGGCGAGTTGCGCGGCGCGCCCAAAGACGTCATCGGCGCGGATCTCGGACCAGGTGCGGCTTGCAGCTTCTTTTACCGGCACGCCGTGAAGGTCAAACAGATTGGAAGTCATAACTCTCTTGTGACAATTTCCTGCTTTGACCGGGCGCCGGCAAAATTATCCTTTGTCTGAAAGCGGCCGGGCAATCGGGAGAAGGCCGCAGATGGCGCCACAATCATCCGCGCAAAACGCGCGACGCCCTAAGATGAACCGCTGAGAATTACTCGACCAGCAGCCCACCCGTCAGATCGGAGATGCGCTCGATGCGGTGTTCGCGGCAATATTCTGTTAGTTCCTCAACCAACTTCTCTGTGGCGACCGGATCGAAGTAACTGGCCGTTCCGACCTGCACTGCGCTGGCACCCGCCAGCATGAACTCGACCACATCGACCGGAGTGACGATCCCGCCCATGCCAATGACCGGGATCTTCACCGCCTTTGACGCCTCGTAAACCATGCGCAGGGCGATGGGCTTGATGGCGGGACCGGAGAGGCCTCCGGTTACGTTTGCAATGCGCGGACGGCGCGTCTCTGCGTCGATGGCCATGGCTACGAAGGTATTCACCAGCGAAATTGCGTCTGCGCCCGCTTCTTCGGCAATGTGCGCCATCAGGCCGATCGAGGTCACGTTCGGCGAGAGCTTTACGATCAAAGGCCGCGCCGCCACGCGCTTCGCCGTGCGCACTACCTCGTCCAGCGATTGCGGGTCGGTGCCGAAGATCATGCCACCCTGGGCGGTGTTGGGACAGGAGACGTTCAGTTCGTAGGCCGCGATGCCTTCGCCCTGATTGAGAATTTCGATGGTGTGTTCGTAGTCGGTGCGCGTGTAGCCGAAGACGTTGGCGAAGACGACTACATTTTTCTTATCGCGCAGTGCCGGCAGCTTCTCTTCGAGGAAGGCTTGCGCGCCGATGTTTTGCAGGCCGATGGCGTTCAGCATGCCTGCGGAGGTCTCGTAGAGGCGCGGCGGCGGATTGCCCGTCATCGGCTCGACCGAGATGCCTTTTACCACCAGACCGCCGAGCCGGTCGAGGTGCACGATGTCTTCGAACTCGATGCCGTAGCCGAAGGTTCCCGAGGCGGCGATGATCGGGTTCTTCAGTTCGATGTCGCCGATGCGAACGCGCAGGTCGGGCGAGCCGGGGGTGCCAGCGGGACTCATTGTGCGCCTCCGGTTGGTGCGGCGTGTTCGTGCGGAGCCGAACGTCGATCCGCCAACGCCTCCGTCAGAACCCGGCCGGTGGCTCGCGCCGGCGCATTGATGCCGAGCATCGATGCGAACGTTACGGCCAAGTCGACAGGCTCGGCGTGCGTTTGATAGACGCCGGTCTGAAATCCCAGGCCGTAAAATGCCAGCGGCACGTGCGTGTCGTAGGAGAACGGAGTGGCGTGGTCGGTACCGTGCATGCTGCCTACTTCGAAAATCTTCGGCACACCCATCACGTACCAGCCGCCTTCCGGAGAGTAGCTGTGAGTATAGCGGCGGCCCATTTCGTCGGCGGGAATGCCGGTGGCGTGGGCGAGTTGCCACTTCGTGAAGTATCCGACCAGCCCGGCGTCTTTCATGCTCTCGCCGGTATCCGCCTCGGCGTCGGCTTCTTTGCGACCTGCCGCCGCGAAGGCCTCTTCATTCAGCCATGCCATTGGATAGTCGAGATCAATGTACTCGGCCTTCTTTCCGTATTTCTGCGATAGCAGGGAATTGATGCGTTCGTGCAGCGCCTTGCCATCGAGCCCGGCGGCGGGCAGTCTCAGGCTCTTCGCGAATTCCGGCAGGGGCGCGATGCCGTGATCGGCCGAGAGCGCCATCCAGACATTCGCCATGCCGATCTGGTGGCCGAGAAAGTCGATGAACTCGGCGATCTGGCGGTCGAGCGCGAGGGCCATGGCGCGCATTTGCGGCGAATCGGGGCCGACTTGATGCCCCAGAATGTCATTCGCCGAGAGGCTGATGGCGAGCAGATCTGTGGCCGGTCCCGTGCCCACCTTTTCGTAGAGGACGAGTTCTTTCGCGAAGTCGAATTCGTATTGATTGGCGAATGGAGTCGCGCCGATCACTTCGTAAAATCCAGCGGGCTTTCCGTCACGTCCATTGCGCGGAGCGGTCGAGCCCAGCACTTTGCCGGTGTCGTCTTTCCACTCCCGATTCCAGAACTTATCCGCGCGATGGCCGCTGTTGAAATTCCGCGCCCACTCGGGCAGGTCCGGCCGATAATACGTCGAAGTAATCCACGCGCCGCTTTTCGGATCGATCCAGTAAGCGCCGTCGGCGGAGAATCCGCCCGGCAAGATGGCGGCGCGATCCTTGAGCGAGATGGCAAACACGCGCGCCTTGCCGCCGGTCGCCAGCTTTAACTCGTCGCCGAGAGTATCGCTCATCAGGTTGTGCGGAGAAGCGCCGGTGCCGCCGCCCTCGATGCCAACCAGCTTCGTCGAGTCGTCTTCGACCGAGGTGACATGCTTCTTTTTCGCGGGATCCCACCACTCGTTGCCGATGATGCCGTGACCGCTGGTGTAGGTTCCAGTGAACAGCGTGGCATGGCCCGGTGCGGTGCGTGTATTGGTGTAATCGTAATTACAGTCTGAGAAGTATGCGCCCCGCTCGAGGAAGACGCGAAATCCTCCGGGGCCGAACTGGTCGTGATAGCGGTCGAGGTAGTCCCCGCGAAACTGGTCGATGACGATGATGACAATCAGCTTGGGGTGCGCATCGTAGGCCGACGCGGCAGCGCCCGAGGCCAGGAGCGGGCATACGAGCAAGCAGGCCAGCACGGCCCGCGCCGTCCAAAAGCGGGGGAGTCTCATCGCGGTTAGTTTACAAGAGAATCGGGCTTTCGCTGCGGCGAGCGGGCTCTTCGACGGTCCGGCCCAAGATTTTGCCTGTCACTGCACGAAACCCCGCTTTTCAGCTAAAGTTAAAAAGGAATGCTAGACCTTAACTTCGTCCGCGACAATCTTGCACTTGTGGAGGAAAAGCTCCGACAGCGGGGAATGAATCCGGCCGGCGTGCTTGGTGATTTCAACGCCATCGATACCGAGCGCCGCCAGGCCATCACCCAGACCGAGACGCTCAAAGCCAAGCGCAACCAGGCCTCGGAAGAGATTGCCCGGCTGAAGAAGAACAAGGAAGACGCCTCGGCGCAGATCGAAGCCACCAAGCAGATGCGCGAGCAGATTGCGGAACTGGAGAAGAAATCCGCCGATGCCGATGCCCGCCTGCGTGAAATTTTAACTTCGCTTCCCAACCTTCCGAGCGACAGCGTGCCTGTGGGCAAGAGCGAGGCCGATAATGTTGAGGTCCGGCGCTGGGGCAGCCGACCGCAGTTCGACTTCACTCCCAAGCCGCATTGGGAGCTGGGCGAGCAGCTTGGCGTGCTCGATCTGGAACGCGCGGCGAAGCTCTCTGGCGCCCGATTTGCTGTGTACTGGGCGCTCGGCGCGCGCCTCGAGCGGGCGATTGCCAATTTCATGCTCGACCTGCACACCCGCGAGCATGGGTATACGGAGGTTCTCCCGCCGTTCATGGTGAACTCCGAATCCATGTACGGCACCGGACAGTTGCCGAAGTTCGGGCAGGACTCGTTCCGCGTTCCCCACGGGGAAAAAGATCTCTGGCTGATTCCGACGGCCGAGGTTCCGGTAACCAATCTGTATCGCGACGAGACCATCGAGGCGGCGAAGCTTCCGATCTATCTCACGGCCTATACTGCGTGCTTCCGCAGCGAGGCCGGTTCCTATGGCAAAGATGTTCGCGGCATTATCCGCCAGCACCAGTTCCAGAAAGTGGAGCTAGTTAAATTTTCGCGGCCGGAAAATTCATACGAAGAACTGGAAAAACTTACCAACAATGCGGAAACTGTTTTGCAGAGGTTGGGTTTGCACTATCGTGTGATGGCGCTTTCCACTGCCGACATTGGCTTTTCTTCGGCGAAAACCTACGACCTCGAGGTCTGGTTGCCGGGGCAGAATCTGTTCCGCGAAATCTCATCCTGTTCCAATTTCGAGAGCTTTCAAGCGCGCCGCGCCAACATCCGCTATCGCCCGGAAGGGAAGTCGAAGACTGAGCTTGTGCACACGCTTAACGGCAGCGGCCTGGCCGTCGGGCGTACCTGGGTGGCGATCGTCGAGAATTACCAGCAGGCCGATGGCAGCGTCTTAATTCCCGAGGCGCTGCAACCCTACATGGGCACCGACCGCATCACAGCGAGGAGTTTGTGAATCAGTTCTCAGTCGTCAGTTCTCAGTTGTCAGTAAGACCCCGGGTTTAGACCGACGACTGAAGGCAATCGGCTGAAAGCTGAGAATTTTGAACGAATTTGCTATCCCATGAATTCCAAAATACACTTGCAGTCCGAAGCAGCACTGGCGGTTCCGAAAGTCCCACCGTCATCCATGGGCGCAGTCTGGCGCACAATTCGCGGATATGTTCTCTGGCAATACGAGCGCGGCACCCTTCACTACGACATCATGGTGACGCTGATTCTGCTGTTTATTTTCCTGTCGCCGCGTTACATCAATTTCAAAGATAAGCCGGTGGCACGGAACCCTCAAGCTGTGGGCGTCATGGTGATCCCTGACAGTCAGGGCGGCTTCATCTATCAGATTCCTGCGACGGCGGTGAATGCGGGCTCGGATGCGGACATCCGCCACCAACTCGAGCGAATCATAGAACCGATTGCCGGCGCGGTGAGTGTGACTAAATATGAGCCGGTGAAGGACCCGAAGGGTCACACGCAGAACTACAAAGTTTGGATCAACAAGGAATAGGCGTGCGGGCTTCAGGCGGGGTGAAACGGTTGAGACATTCGAGAACAAATTGGGTGCTCGCGGCGATCGCGCTTTGCTGCCTTCTTGTCTCCGTGGCCTCCCCGCAGATCGCATTTGGCGCGCATTACTTTCGGAAGTTTTTCCAAGTCAACACAAGTCCTCTGGATCACGTGCTGACACAAATGGATGGTGCGGCCAAGACTTTTCGCACGGCCCAGGCCACCCTGACAGCCGACCAGTACACGAAGGTTGTTGACGAAAAAGAAACGCAAAAGGGCAAGGTTTACTTTGAGCGCCGCGGGAATGAAGTCAGCATGGCTGCTGACATTACCGAACCCGACAAGGAATACGCTCTTTACGCCGACGGCAAAGCGCAGATCTATCATCCGAAGATCGATCAGGTGGACCAATATCAACCCGGGAAGAGCAAGGCGCAGATCGAGGCATTTTTGCTGCTTGGGTTTGGCGGCGGCGGTCATGCCCTACTTGCGACCTACGATGTGAAATATGGAGGCGTGGAGAAAGTTAACGGCGTCGACGCTGCGAAACTCGAATTGACTCCGAAGTCGGCCCAGTTGCAGAACAATATTTCGAAAATTGTGCTTTGGATCGACCCGGCGAAGGGAATTTCGGTCCAGATGCAGATGTTCTTCCCCGGCGGCGACTACCGGTTGACGAAATATTCCGACATTCAGGTCAATCAGAAGCTTCCGGACAATGTTTTCAAGCTGAAAACCACCGGCAAAACCCGGTTTAACTCGCCACAAGGGTAGTTAGACCGGCAAAAACCCCTAGAACGCTCCTCCCTGTACTGTAGTGCCGGACCGCACCACAAAATCAAGCTGAAAATCTAGCGGCGTGACGATATACTCTCGAAAAGCCTTCGGAAAGTCGACTAATCAATGGCAAAAGTTTTTACGATTCCCGTCCCTCCCGATCTCTCTCGGAAGAAACGCGAGCGCACGTCCGATTCCCGCTATGTCGATGGCCAAAAAACATTGGTGGAAGCGATGAAGTATCTCGCGCAGTCCGATCCGGTGGCCAATCGTGGGGCCATCGAGCTGCTCTCCGAGCACGTCCGGACGCGCTTCCGCATGACGGATTCGCCGCTCAGCTAACGCTGTTTCGTGCATTTCCTGTGCGACATCCAGCCAACAAGGCCGCAGCCAGGACTATAACCATGGGATAGCACTCCAGCGTGTACCGCGGCTCTGGGTTTTCAATCGTCAGCAGGAACGCCGTCCGCAGCACAACGAAGCCCGCCAGCAACCAGAAGTGGCGAATGCCGCCGCGCTGCCACAGCGCGCCGCCGATTGCCGCTGCCACATAAAACAGGTTGATAATTCCAAATCCCACGGAGGCGACTGAGCCCATGACCGCGTCGTTGAACTCCCACCAGCGGGGATCGGCGGGAAGCAGTTCGGTGCGCGGGCGCAGCCACATGTCGGTGACGCGCATCACCGGCAGCAACACGTAATAGCGAAATGGATGGGCACGAATACGTTCCCATGCGATCTGGTCGAAGCGCCAGTCGAGTTGCGCGGTGAGTTGCGGGGCGGCATTGTAGTCGGCAATCAGCGCCAGCGTGGCGTCCCGGGTGGTGTCAAGCGCACGGCGCGGCAATTTGCCCGCGTCGATATTTCCGCCGGGCATGTTCCAGTAAATCTCCTCCACTGAAACGTAGTCTGCCATCCAGGTTGCGACCCAACGATTGAAGCCGCGCGGCGTGACCTCCTCCGGCTCGGTTGCATAACGCGGCGCCAGAGGCTGGAACTGATGCAGGGTTTTCCAGTTACGCGCGGTCCAGGGAGCCAGCGGCGCCAGCGCAATAATGGCGACAAGGCATCCGCCCGTCAGGATAGAAACGGCGCTCTCCCGTCTTGCCCCCTCGCGCCAGAGAATGAATAGCATCGCGAGACCGATGACGGGCAGCAGGATTCCTCCGTCTGGACGCAGCAGAATACAGGCCGCTACCGACGCGCCCGTGCCCGCCCACCACAGCCAGACGTGATTGAGCGCTCGATTCGCGGTCCGGTCGAGCGCGATCACGGCGCACTCGAAGGCGAGAACTGTGAAGAAAAGCTCCAGCGTTTCGGTGAGGACGGCCGCCGCGTAACTGGCGAGAAACGGGCAGAAAGAGGCGAGGAGAAATGCGACACGGCCGGCACGCGGAGAGATCGTTCTCCGCGCCAGATCCGCAATCAGAAAGCAGGCGGCGAGATCGATCACGATCTGGATGAGCAGGATCGTGCGAATCTTGCCCGCGCCGAAAATCCAGGAAAGTGCGGCCAGAAAGGCGGGATAGCCGGGCAGGCGCGTATCTGCGGGGACGACGCTTCCGTCTTCTGTCAGGCCATACACGCCGTGTTGCTGCCAGTTGTTGGCCAGATCGAGGTAGACGTGCGAGTCGTCCGAAACCGCGGGAAAGTAGATGAGGAAAAACAGCCGCAAAGCCAGCCCGCTGAGCGTTATTCCAAGAAAAAATCCCCGGTGTTCCTGCAGCATCCCAAGCACGATTGGAAATATACGCGAAACAATCAAGATTGCAGAAGTCAGAAGTGAGATTGCAGAAGTAAAATCGCTCGATCACAACTTAATGCTCAGGCTAGGGTTTTTACTTCTGCAATCTGACTTCTGACTTCTGCAATTGAATTGACCCTCCGCCCTCGCCCCCTTAGGATGAAATACGACGCAATGGCCAAGCAGATATTCCATGACCCGCTCCAGGCGCGCTGGAAGCGGATTCGGCGCGTGTTCGACTTCGCCGCACTTTCGCTCTCGCTGCTGCTGATTTTCTTCCTGTATAGCGCCCTGCGGAGCGAACCCCTGCCCGACCTCTCGTTCAGCATCCAAAAGCGCCCATACCATGCGCTCACGGTTGCGGAGAACGAACGCGCCAAAGAGAAGCGCCGTCTCTCTACCGTTTCGCGCGTGGGCGGCCATCGGCGCAAGTCGCGCAAGGCTGCCTCGCAGATCGTCCTCAATTCTGAAGAAGGTGTCCGCGCCGCTTTTTATGTTTCGTGGGATGCTGCCAGTTTTTCGTCCTTGCGCGAGTATGCCCGCCAGATCGACTTGCTCTTTCCGACGTGGCTCCAGGTTCTGACCCCCGATGGCCATCTGCAAGCCGTCGATCCGCAGACCAACCAACTTTTCGACGTGATCAAAGACCACCGGGTTCTTCCCATCGACCCTGAAGTCATGCAGTTTCTTAAGACGGAAGATACCAACATGGAAGTCTTCCCGGTGGTTCAGAACTTTGACAACGCGACGAACGATTTCTCGCCCGTCATCACCGACTTTCTGCTTGATCCGGATGCCCGCGAGCGATTCCGCCGCGAGATCGCGCAATATCTCGCTTCGGACCGCTATCGCGGCCTGATGATCGATTTCGAATCGTTTCCGAAGAAGGCTCAGCCCGGCTATCTCGCGTTGCTCAACGAACTGTCGTCCGACCTGCACTCGAAGGGAATGAAGCTCTACGTCAGCGTGCAGGTGCGCAACAAGGACTACAACTACAAAGCCATCGCTGCCGCCGTCGATGGCGTCGTGATCATGAATTACGACGAGCACTATCCCGGCGGGACGCCCGGCCCGATCGCCTCGCAGGACTGGTTCACGGACAACCTCAACGCGGCGGTCAAAGAAATTCCCAAGGACAAGCTGATCTGCGCGATCGGCAACTACGGATATGACTGGGTCGAGCGCGATAAAAAAGGCAAGCTGCCTCCGGGCATGAACGACCACGGCGTGTCCGTGCAGGATGCCTGGATCGCGTCGCGCGACTCGGAAGAAGATGTCGACTACGACAACGACGCGTTAAATCCGCATCTTGCTTATCTCGACGATGACAATCGCCATCATTATGTCTGGTACCTCGACGCCGTCACCGCGCTCAACGAAATGCGGGCGGCGCAGACCGTCGGCATTCAGACCTTCGCGCTTTGGCGACTGGGCTCGGAAGATCGCTCACTATGGCGGGTTTGGGATGTTCCTGGTGAGGCGAATGCGCCTGATCGCCTAAAAAACGTTCCTCCCGGGCAGGACGTCGACATGGAAGGCGATGGCGAGATCCTGCATATTGAAGCTCGTCCACAGGACGGCGAGCGTGAGATCAGCATCGACAAAGACTCAGGCCTCATCGACGACGAGAACATGAAGAGCTTGCCGGAGCCGTATCGGGTGGCGCGCGTCGGCGCCAGCAAGAATAAGCTTGCGCTCACGTTCGACGATGGTCCCGATCCGGAGTGGACGCCAAAGATTCTCGACATCCTGAAGCAGAAGCACGCGCCGGCGGCATTTTTCCTGATCGGCGTGCAGGCGGAAAAATTTGGCAGCCTCGCCAAGCGCATTGAGCGCGAAGGCCACGAGATTGGCAATCACACCTTCACGCACCCTGACATCAGCTCGATCGGCTCGAAGTACATGCGTGTCGAATTGAATTTGACCGAGCAGCTTTTTGCCAGCCAGTTGCGCATCCGGCCACTGCTCTTCCGTCCGCCTTACTCCGTCGACGCCGAACCCGACACCGAAGATCAAGTCCGTCCGCTCGAGCTCACGCAGAGCATGGGTTACATCACCGTCGGTAACAAGCTCGATACCAAAGACTGGGAGCCGGAACCGGCGCTAACGCCCGAGCAGATTGCGGATCAGGTTCTTGACCATCTGCCGCCCTGCCGCGTCAATGACACCATGCACTGCGGCAATATCGTGCTTATGCACGATGGCGGCGGCAACCGCCAGCGCACCGTTGCGGCGCTGCCGCTGATCATTGACGGCGCCCGGGCACGCGGCTTCGAGTTCGTTTCCCTCCACGAACTGATGGGCAAGGACAAGGCCGCCGTGATGCCGCCGCTCTCGCCGAACGAATACTGGGCGTCGCGGCTCAACTGGATTAGCTTCGGTCTTTTCGGCGCGACCATCACGTTCATCACACTGGTCTTTTTTATCGGCGACATTCTGATGACGGGGCGTCTAGTCTCGGTCGGCCTCCTCGCCATCTACGACCGTTTGCGTTCGCACGTCTATGGCACGCCCTCTGAAGTCGCCGCTTACAAACCCAAAGTTGCCGTTCTTATTCCCGCTTATAACGAAGAAAAGGTGATCGAGCGGACGGTGCAGGGAGCGCTCGACTCCGACTATCCAAATTTGCGCGTGATTGTAATCGATGATGGCTCTAAGGACCGCACGCTCGAAGTCGTCCGCCAGGTTTTCAAACGGGAGGAAGCGCTGGGCAACGTGCTCATCCTCGCCAAGCCCAACAGCGGCAAAGCCGATGCGCTGAACTACGGTCTCGATCACATCGGAGACGCGGAACTTTTCGTCGGCATCGATGCCGACACGATCATCGCGCCCGATGCAATCAGCCGCATGGTGCCGCACTTCCTCAACCCGAAGGTCGCCGCCATCGCCGGCAATGCGAAGGTCGGCAACCGCGTGAATCTCTGGACGCGCTGGCAGGCCCTTGAATACATCACCAGCCAGAATTTCGAGCGCCGTGCCCTGAATACGCTCGGCGCCGTCAGCGTGGTGCCCGGGGCAATCGGCGCGTGGCGTGTCTCTGCTGTGCGCGAGGCTGGCGGATTTCACATCGATACTGTCGCCGAGGACGCCGACCTCACGATGGCGCTGCTGCGGAACGGCCATCGCGTCGAATACGAAGATCGGGCGCTCGCCTTTACCGAGGCTCCGACCAGCGCCAGCACCCTGATGCGCCAGCGCTTCCGCTGGTCTTTCGGGATTCTGCAAGCCGTCTTCAAACACAAGGGAGTGTTTGGCCGCAAGGGCGTTCTGGGATTCGTTGCGCTGCCTAATATCCTCGTCTTCCAGATACTCTTGCCGCTGGTTTCACCGTTCATCGACATTATGTTTGCGGTGAGCACGATCTGGTACGTTATCCAAAAGTCATTCCATCCTGAGTCCTTCCCAGCGGACGATTACCAGCGGCTGCTAATCTTCTTTGTAGTGTTCCTGATCATCGACTTCATCGCGTCGGCGATGGCATTTGCATTAGAGCGCCGCCAACCCGAGGCCCGTGAAGACATCTGGCTGCTGAGCCAGGTCTGGCTGCAGCGCTTCGCCTATCGCCAGGTTTTTTCTGTCGTCCTCTTCAAAACGCTGAAGCGCGCTATCACCGGACGCCCGTTTGCCTGGGACAAGTTAGACCGCACCGCGGCTGTGAAGTATGTTCCCTCCGAACGTAGAGACTCGGTGAAGGTGTAGAGCCCTGCTCTCAGGATCCGCTATAGACGAGTAGTATTAGTAGACGACTACGATAAGTTCATCGGCATGACCAAGTGGACGAAGACGCGCCGCGATCCGGGACGAACTTATCTCGACGATGAGAAACTCGAACGCAAACGTAGAATGTTAGCCAGAATTCGGGAGTTGGTAGATTGCGGTACGGAGGCTGAGCCTGACGTGAGGGAAGCGGCCTGCGCCGCCAATCCGGAGATTACAGAGGAAGAAATGAGCGAGGTTCTTACGCTGTTTCGCGACGCCGTTTATTCGCGGCGGCACGATCGATAGCTTCGTGAAAATTCTTCTCTGACTCCTGCAGCTTCCCGGAATCCATTTTTTCAGCGCCCCGATCGATGATGTCCTCAAAGCGCTCCAAGAGCGAATCCATTGCCTCTTTTTTCTTGACCGGTGTCGTAGCCATGCCGTGCTCTCCCTCTACCGTGCGCTTTATTGCATTATACGGCGGGTAGTTCCTGGCGGCTCATCGGAACTCGTGACTGTCGTACCCTAGAGGCTTGTTCGGGCGAAAGGACGATGTCGGATCGCATCATGCTAACTCATTGATTCTGTGGGCGTGATCCAAGTCACAGACATTCCTCTGCGCAGGGTGTGTTTTAGGACTGGAGCTATGCATGCGCACCATCATCGAACCCTTCCGCATCAAGTCCGTCGAGCCCATCCGCTGGACCACTCGCGCCCAGCGCGAAGAATTCCTTCAGGCTGCCAACTACAACCTCTTCCTTCTCCCCGCCGATGATGTTCTCATCGACCTCCTGACCGATTCCGGCACCGGTGCCATGTCCACGCAGCAGTGGGCCGCCATTATGGAAGGCGACGAGAGCTATGCCGGCAGCCGCAGCTTCGACCAGTTTCGCGACTCGATCCAGGACATTTTTGGCTACCGCAACGTCATTCCGACCCACCAGGGCCGAGCCGCCGAGCGCATTCTCTTCAGCTGCGCCTGCAAGAAAGGAGATGTGGTTCCCAATAACACGCACTTCGACACGACCCGCGCGAACGTTGAGTTTGTCGGGGCGGAAGCTGTCGACCTCGTGATCGAAGAGGGCCGCCATCCGGAGATCAAGCATCCCTTCAAGGGCAACATGGATGTTGCAAAGTTGGAAGACCTGATTGCCAAGGTAGGCCGTGATCGCATTCCGCTCGTTATGCTGACCATCACCAACAATTCCGGCGGAGGCCAGCCGGTCTCCATGGAAAATGCCAAAGCCGTCAGCGCCGTTTGCCGGCGCCACAAAATTCCGCTCTACTTCGATGCCTGCCGCTTTGCCGAGAATGCCTATTTCATCAAGCTGCGAGAGCCCGGCTACGAAAGCAAGACTCCGAAACAGATTGCGCAGGAGATGTTCAGTTATGGCGATGGCTGCACGATGTCGGCCAAGAAAGATGGCATGGCTAACATCGGCGGGTTTCTCTGCACCAACGACGACTTACTGGCCCAGCAGGAGAAGAACTTACTCATTCTTACCGAAGGTTATCCGACTTATGGAGGCCTTGCCGGTCGCGACCTGGAAGCGATCGCCGTTGGCGTGCAGGAGGCGCTCCACGAAGACTATCTCCGCTATCGCATCGCCTCTACCGCGTACCTCGGCAATCACATCGCCGAACAGGGCGTTCCCATCGTTCAGCCACCCGGAGGCCATGCCGTTTACATCGATGCCCGCACGTTCCTTCCGCACATCGAGCCCGATCACTTTCCCGCAGTAGCGCTGGCGAACGAACTGTATCTCGAAGGCGGCATCCGCAGCGTTGAGATCGGCACGCTGATGTTCGGCGAACAGGCCAAGATGGACCTGGTGCGCCTTGCCATTCCGCGCCGCGTCTACACCCAAAGCCACATCGACTATGTGGTAGAGGTGATCCTCGAAGTCTGGAAGAATCGCGAGAGAATCCGAGGCATGCACCTGACATACGAAGCCCCCTTTTTGCGCCACTTTACCGCGAAATTGCAGGCGGACGAGATCCCCGCCGCCATCCGGTCTTGAGGCTCAGCGGTCTTTGCTTGACCGCCGCAAATAATAGCTAACCAAAGTGGAGAAGCCGACATCTGTACCAGTAGTGGGCTGCGCGCTTGTACCTGAAACCCATTCTTCGCCGGCTCTATCGCAGTGTGGCTGGGCACCGCGGCGCGTTGGTCTGTGCCGTTGTCCTGACCGCCTTCCTTGCCCGGGGTACGCCGCTGAACCTTCTGCCCGGCCCGCACGGGGCAGCCGCTCACTTCCTCGCTAACCAGAATCACCGGCCGTGCTTCGACCATAACGATTCGCAATGGCTGGGTTGCCCTTCAGTTCCGCCGTCCGTTCCGCTGCTTACTGTCTCATCCTGTCCTGTCTTCTACTCCTCTCCGTATCTGGAGAGTGTGGTCGATGGCTGGCATCGCGACCGTTCCCCTCCACTCTCCTCACGCTCGTGAGCTACTACCGTTCACCGCTATCGGTTATTGGCTGTCGCGTGAGCGACGGCAACCTGCGGTGGGCCATCCTTCACGTTACGAGCATCAGGTTTTGGAGGGGAATGGATTATGCCGAGAGCAGATCGTCCGCGCTGGTTAGCGTTATGTCAAGCAGCCGTCGAAGAAACAGACACCGATGAGTTCGTGAGAATTATTCAGGAGCTTAACCAAATCCTGGATCTTCATGGACCGCTTCCTTCCGACATGGGAAGCCAAGCCGCAAGCAATCCACACTAGGAGTCCAAGTGAAGATGACGAACTTTCAAGCTCCGGGTACGAAGCAGGGCTTTGCGCCGACGCGTTCCATCGCGCCGGCGCGAGCCAATTCATGGCGGGCCATCGTGGTTATCGCTTTTGGGGTGGGGCTCGTTTCTTTTCTCAGTACCGAACTCATGCATTACTGGCTCGTTCCCGACCTTGGGCGCAACCGCGAACGCCTGCTTGCCGAAGCCGTGTCGGCGCTGGTTGTCACTTGTCTAGTGGCGAGGCTTGCTTACCTGGCCCGGCGCCAACAGCGCCTGACTCTTGCCCGTATGCAGGTCATCGCCGAGATGAATCACCACATCCGCAATGCGCTGGCACCGATTGCGCTCTCGGTCGACGCGATCGAAAACCAGCAACTCATCCAGATCATCTCCGACGGAGTGGATCGCATTGATTGGGCTCTTCGCGAAATACTGCCGCGGGAGACGCCGCTCGCGGAGGGCATGCGGTTCGGCCCCGGCGTGCCCCTGGCCAAACAGGTTAGCGTGCCAAGGCCAAGGTGAGGCATCGGCCGCGCTGGGAAATCTGCGTCGGCCGTTCGGTGGATGCAAACCGTCCAATTTACGTTGACGGTCCGCTGCTACTTCGTAATCGTCCCGCACGCGATTCGGTCGCCCGCATTTCCTGCAGGGTCCGTTTTCTGGTCGTCTGCTTTCGCATGAATCACTAGGGCCGTTCCGCCGTTTGAGAAGAGCGAATGGCTGTCGCTGCCCAGATTTACATCCTTGCTTCCGGTGCGCAGCTTTGCTTTGCCGTTTGCTCCCACGGTGAAGTTCGCGTGATCGCCCGCATGATGTCCTTCCGGATTTTCCAGTCCGTGCTTTTTGTTGTCAGGATTGAAGTGCGGGCCCGCGGACTTGAAATCAGGCGCGGTGCAAACCGCATTCTGGTGAAAATGAATCGCATGTTCGCCCGGAGGGAGATTCTCCAGGTTCAGTTCCATGGCCACGCCTCCGGACTTGTCTTCCCACAACATAACGGTCCCCACGCTTTTTCCCTGCGCGTCCGACATGTGAACAATGGACTTGGCGAAGCTCAGCGAGGCCATCGCCAGAAACAACGAGAGAGCAAGAACCAACGAGAAGGTAGTTTTCATGGCCGGGAATTATAGCTTAGGTCCGAGAAGAAGCTCCAAGCTCGCAGCTCCAGGCTCCAAGGAAACCACTCCAATGAACTTCCTCTTCCGCGGATTTCGCTGATTTTCGCGGATCTGATTAAGAGCTTTATATCCGCGAGAATCCGTGTCCATCCGCGGCAGAGAAGTTGGTGTCTTTTGCTTGGAGCCGTGAGCTGTCAGCCGTGAGCCGCCTCTTCACACCACTTCAGACCAATTCACTCCCTCTCCATGGACCTTTCCTCGCATCCGTTGCATGATCACACTCGTTGTAAGGGAACTAGTCTTCCCCGAATTTCACATCTGACCGAGGAGAGACACTTATGAAGAAGCATGCTGCTGCCGTGTTCATACTGTCGCTGGCCGGACTGACGGGGCTGGCGAATGCGCAATCGGGATCGACCATCGTCGCCGAGGTTCCCTTCAACTACATCGCGAACGGCAAGGTGATGCCGGCCGGCGAGACGCGCGTCAAGATCGAGAACAACGGCCAGGCTTATCTGTGGATTGCGGCCGAGAATCGTTCCGCTTTCGCAATGCCCGTGCCGGACGACTCGACGAAGCCCGCCGCAGAGACAAAGTTGACCTTCCACCGCTACGGCGACCGCTACTTCCTCGCCGGCGTGCAGCGCGAGGGACAGACGCGCAACTATGAATTGCCTGCCGGCAGCCTGGAAAAAGAACTGCGCGCCTCGAACGTGGAAGAAAGGGATGTGACTCTGGTGGCATCGTTGAAGGTCCTGGGCAAGTAACCGGATAAGAAATCGCGAGTTGCGCGAAAAGCGCGCGAGGGAGCGGGGCTTGGGGCCCACTCCCTTGTTTTTTGCGAGCCGCGAGTATCGAGTCACGAGTCTCGAAAACCATCCACCGATAGAGAAGCTCGCGGCTCGAGACTCGTGACTCGGAACTCGCGGCTTACTGGCGCAGAATCCGCCGCAATGTGACAATAAACAAATGCATAAATTCCACATTGCAGCGGTCCTATTGGCCGCCGGAGCGATGCTCGTGGCCAATGGCGCCGCGCAGGATACTCCGGCAGCAAAATCCTCGACTTCATCCGCGACGGCCTCCAAAGCTCCCGCCAAAAAGGCAACGACCACTTCCAGCGCGGCTGCAGCCGCTCCTCTGACAACGCGCAAACAGAAGTTCAGCTATGCGCTCGGCATGAATATCGCCACCGGTTTGGGTGCCAACCTGAAGAACCAGGGCGTCGAAGTGGACTGGAATCTGGTCGCGCAAGGCATTAAAGATGGATCGTCAGGCGCCAAAACGCGGCTGACTGAAGAAGAAGCCAAGGCCGTGCTCACCGAAATGCAGAACGAGGTGCGCAAAGAGCAAACGGAGAAGATGAAAGCTGCCGGAGAGGCGAACAAAAAAGAAGGCGAGGCCTTCCTGGCCGCGAACAAGAGCAAAGAGGGCGTTCAGACGACGGCCAGCGGCCTGCAATACAAAGTGTTAGTCGAAGGCAAGGGGCCGAAGCCCACGCCCGACGACACCGTTGTCTGCAATTACAAAGGAACGCTTATCAACGGCACCGAATTTGACAGTTCCTACAAACGCGGCGAGCCTGCCACCTTTCCGGTGAAGGGCGTCATTAAAGGCTGGACCGAAGCTCTGCAGATGATGCCTGTGGGTTCGAAATGGCAGCTCTTCATTCCTCCCGATCTTGCCTATGGCGAGCGCGGAGCGGGGGCCGAGATCGGACCCGACTCAACGCTGATCTTCGAGGTCGAACTCGTCTCAATCAAGTCGAAGGACGAAGGCAAAGCCAAAGGACAGCCGAAGGAAGAGAAGAAAGAAGATCCGAAAAAAGAGTAGAAGTGGCGAGGCTACGGCTTCGAAGTGCATGCTGTGTAAGCTGAGCAGTCAGGGGGATAACGAAAACAATTATCCCCCTGCGCAAATCCAAACCATGCAAGCTTGAAAGTTACAATTACTCAATTACCAAATTACTCAATTACCAAATTCTAAAATCTACCCCACAGCTACCTTTTCCATATACTCCGCCACCTGCACGTTCCATCCCAGATCCTTCTTCATCAGGTCGCGCAGCTGCGACGATGCAGCCGGTTCGCCGTGCACTAGATACGTCAAGCCGGGTTTGTTCTTGAACGTGTGCAGCCATTCCAGCAGTTCCGGCGGATCGGCGTGGTCGCTGAACTGCTCAAGCGCCGCCACCTGCGCGCGAATCGGAATGAACTCGCCGAAAATCTTAATCTCCTTCGCTCCGCCTTTAATGATTCCGCCGCGCGTCCCCGGCGCCTGAAATCCGATGAAAATCACCAGATTGCGCGGGTCGGGCAATCGCTGCGCCATGTGATGCAGAATGCGCCCGCCCGTCGCCATTCCGCTTGACGAAATGATGATCGAGGGAAATTTGCTGTCGTTAATCTTCTTCGATTCTTCGGATGTCTGCGCGAACGTGAAGCCTGGCCACGTTACTGGCGAGCCATATTTCTTGATGAGGTCGGCTGCCTGCTCGGTGAATTCCTCCGAGTGCTTCATGTAAATCTCGACCGCCTTGATCGCCATCGGGCTGTCGCAATACACCGGCACGCGCGGAATCTGTCCTGACTCCATCAGTTCTTTCAGGATGAAGACGAATTTTTGCGTGCGCTCCACGGCGAACGCTGGAACGATGACGCTCCCGCCGCGCTTGACCGTGTCGCGAATCAGGCTGGCAAGCTGCGGACGTGGATCGGTGTCAGGGTGTTGCCGATTCCCGTAAGTCGACTCCATGACCAGCACATCCGCCGTCTCGCCCTCTTGTGGCCCGGAGTGCACCACTTTGCCCGGCGCGATCTCGCTGTTGCGCACGCGCCCAATATCTCCGGTGAAAAGCAGCCGCGTGGGGCGGGCATTCGTGCCCGCCTCGCCTTGCAGCGTGACCTCCGCCATGCACGACCCGAGAATGTGCGCCGCATGCACAAAGCGGAATGAAAGCTGCGGATGCAATTGCACCGTCTGCTCCACGGCCACCGGTTTGAAATACTGCAGGCAGGCTTGTGCCTCTTCCAGCGTGTAGAGCGGCAAGGCAGGATCGTGCTTCGACGCCTTGCGCTTGTTATAGAAGGCAGCGTCTTCTTCCTGCAGATGCCCGGAATCCGGCAGCACCACCGAGCACAACTCGATCGTCGGCTGTGTCGCATAAATCGGCCCGCGGAACCCCTCCTTCACCAGGCGCGGAATCCATCCGCAATGGTCGAGATGCGCGTGCGTCAGGATGACCGCATCGATCTCGCGCGCGGGCACCGGTGTGTCCTGCCAGTTCCGCTCGCGCCATTCTTTCTGTCCCTGAAACAGGCCGCAGTCGATCAGGACCTGAAAGCCATGCTTGCCGCTCGAATCGAATGATGTGTTGATGAGATGCTTCGAGCCGGTCACGGTGCCGGCCGCGCCAAGAAATTGGATGTAGGACAAGTGACGTTCTCCCGAGAAAAACTGTAGCAGATTGAGAAAGTCAGAAGTAAGAAGTCAGATTGCAGAAGTTGAAGCCAGTGTGTTGAAGCTGCCCTGTGGACCCTGAGCTTTTACTTCTGCAATCTGACTTCTCACTCCTGCAATTTCTTCACTGCCCCGGAACCTTGAACACATTGTTGGAAGTGTCCGCTTCCGGCACGCTCCCGTCATTCACGTCAACTTCACTCGGCGCCGCTGGCAGTTCCACGCGCACGGTCGCCACGCTCTTCGCCCGAACCTCCAATCGCCTTGTAACGTCGTTGCCACCGCATCGGACGGTGAACGGCATTTCCGCTCCTACCGCGCTTTTGTTTTCCAAAGTGACCGTAATCATTTGCACGCGTTTGCTGCCGCCGGGCTTCTCGTCGGCCCAGGCATGCGCCGACTGCACTTTTACCTCCGGCAGCCCGCGATCGCGATAAACCCAATCTTCAAAAAACCACCCCAGATCGCGTTTGCTTACCGCCTCAATCAGTCCCTCCACATACTTCGGATCCTTATCATCATCGGCCTTGTACTTGGCAATCGCCGCTTTCATCGCGTCGTCACCGATCATGTCGCGCAGCATCCACCATACATAAGCGGCCTTTGTGCGGTAATAAACCTCGTCGAACGAGTTTGCGAGCGGTGCCGCAATATCCTTGCCTGACCCGCCAGGGACATCTTTTTCTGAATCCGCGAGCGCCGCCAGATGGGCGCTCAGCAAGTCGAGCGCGGCTTCCCGTCCGCCCTGCTGCTCACGGTAGGCCGCCTCGGCGAAGTGCGCCAGCCCCTCATACACCCACGGGCGCGCCGATGCCAGCGCCGAGTGCGTCAGTTCATGCACGAGGTTAATCCCCGCCAGCTTCGTGTCTGCATTGTCCATCGAAGCCATGAGCAGAGTGCCGCTCTCGAATGGAGCCGAGTGTGGATCGGCGAAATCGGCAATTGCGATCGGCGCTGTCGGCCTGCCAAACCAATCCGTCACAAACGCGTTCGCCAGGCCAAGCGCATCGGAATAAGTCTTCGCGCCTGCGTGGTGGTCCTGAAAGCTGAATAGACTCAGGGGCCCCGCTGACTCCGCGCGATAATCTCCCACGACCAGAATCGGAGTAATCACTCCGAGCGCTTTCCACGAGCATTCCGCAAGCGAAGCCTGATTCCTCCCGAACTCCGCAGAGCTGCTTACGGACGCTCCACATAAGAGTGTGGGAGGCGCCTCATCGCTTTGTCGCGCTATTTGCAGGTTGATATGAAACTCGCTCGCCGCCTCGCGCGCGCGCCAACGGTCCGTAACCTCAAACAGACTATTTCCTTCAGAAAAATCCGCCGACTCGGTCGTGATCGGATACCACGTTACGTATCCCGCGCCGCGCACCGCCGTGAACGCCGCGCCGATGTGGTCCCAACTTGTCTGCTTCGCAATCGCCTCCGGCACGCCGACTCGCAGAAGCCTCGTGGCGTCCAACGTGATCAGGCCTTCATAGCCGACTTCGAGTTCGATCGAATCCTTCGGTTTGATATCCGCGGGCAAAGTAACAATAGCTTCTGAAAGCGCGCCCGTGTGATCGATGTCGGAGGTGAGCGGCTGAGAAACAAACTGAAGTGGTTTCTCCGCTGCCCGAATGGCCCGCCAGCTCAGCGATGAAGAGATTTGCAGCGCCACAACTTTTTGCGGTTGCGTCGAATCGTTCCGCAGAGTAATTTTTCCGCGCGCACCCAGGCGCTGCTGACGCGGTTCAATCGTCACCTGCAAATCGTATTTCGTGACCGTGAATGCTTCGCGGTCCAGCGCGAATGCTGACAAATTAAAACCGCAGAGGACACCAAGGACGCAGAGGAACTTCGGGGCAGCGATTCTCATGATTGTTTCGATGCTTCGGCTCGTCTCTGGCGCACAACCTCATACAAAACAATCCCTGCCGCCACCGAGACATTCAACGACGGTACCTGTCCCAGCATCGGAATCGACACCACAAAATCGCAATGCCGCCGCACCAGGTCATGCAGGCCTTTGCCCTCTGCCCCAAGCACCACCGCGCAATGCATTTTGTAGTCGACCTTGTCATAGGTCTGAGCCCCACGCTCATCCAACCCGACCACCCAGATTTCTTTCTCTTTCAATTCCTCGAGCGTCCGTGAAATATTCGTCACCCGCGCAATCGGCAGATGCTCGCTGGCCCCAGCCGAGACCTTCGCCACCGTGCTTGTCACCGCCGCCGAACGCCGCTCCGGAATAATGACTCCGTCTGCGCCCGCCGCATCGGCAGTCCGTAGAATTGCTCCGAGGTTATGCGGATCCTCCACGCCATCGAGCACCACAATCAGCGAATGCTCGCCGCGCCGCGCCGCAACCAGGTCGTCGATATCGCTATATTGTTTCGCCGAAGTCGCCGCGACCAACCCTTGATGCGCCGCATTCCCGGCAAGCTCATCAAGCTCCATCCGCGACACAAACCGCACCGGCACGCCCAGCTTGCGGCACTCGTCAATCACGCGCTGCAGCCGAATGTCCTTCCTCTCCTTGGCGACAGCGATCCAGGTAAAAGCGCGTCCCTTAGCCTTCAAAGCCTCGGTGACAGTATTAATTCCATAAAGAATGTTCACGCGCATCAGTGTATCGCGGAGGAGGTTCCCTTCGTGGGCCTCCGTGTCCTCCGTGGTTGTCGCTCTTTGCCGGCGCGAGAACGAGCCTACCCCGGGTGCTAGACTGAGCTGTGAATCCCGTCTACATCCTCTCTGCCGTCCGCACGCCCATCGGAAAATTCGGAGGCTCGCTCGCCTCGCAGACCGCCGCGGACATGGGCACGGTCGCCGCCAAAGCCGCGATCGAACGCGCCGGCGTCCAGCCGCGGCAGATCGAAGAAACCATCTTCGGCAACGCCCGTCAGGCCGGCGGAGGCCCGAACCCCGCTCGCCAGATCTCCATCCGCAGCGGAGTCCCGCAGGAAGTTCCGGCGTACACCGTCAATAAAGCCTGCGCCTCGGGCATCAAGTCCATCGCACTCGGCTTTCAGGAAATAGCTACCGGAAATCTCGAATGCGTTCTCGCCGGAGGCACGGAGTCGATGTCGCGCCTCCCCTATTATCTCGACGGCGTGCGCTGGGGATACCGCCTCGGCAATCAGGAGCTCGTCGATGGCATGTATCGCGACGGCTTCTTCTGCCCGATGGCCAAAATGGTGATGGGAGAAACCGCCGAAATTCTCGCCGAGCAATACAAAATCACGCGCGAAGAGCAGGACCAGTTCGCGCTCACCTCGCAACAGCGGGCCGCCGCCGCTCAATCATCCGGCCGCTTTGACGCCGAAATCGTTCCGGTCACTATCGAGGGCAGGAAGGGAACAACCACCTTTGCACGCGACGAACATCTCTTCCTCGAAGCAACGGTCGAAAAAATGGCCAAGCTGTCGCCCGTGTTTTCAAAGACGGGCACCATCACCGCCGGCAACTCCTCGGGCATCACCGACGGCGCAGCGGCGGTCATTCTCGCCAGCGAAAAATTTGCCTCGCAACACAATCTCAAGCCATTGGCTCGCATTCTCGCGGTCACTTCCGTGGGAGTTGACCCTCGCATTATGGGTATCGGTCCCGTTCCCGCGGTCCGTAAGCTCGAACAAAAACACGGCCTCAAACTGGCTGACTTCGACCTCGTCGAACTCAACGAAGCCTTCGCGGCTCAGGTGCTCGCCTGTGACCGCGAACTCGACTTTGATCGCAACCGCCTCAACGTCAACGGCGGCGCTATCGCCCTCGGACACCCCATCGGCTGTACCGGCACGCGCATCACGGTCACGCTACTCCACGAAATGCTCCGCCGCAAAGCCCGACGCGGCCTCGCCACGCTGTGCGTCAGTGGAGGCATGGGCATGACTCTGGCCATCGAGAACGTCGCCAGTTAGAGCTTGGCCGGGCGGCCGCCCGCTCCGTGATTTATTCGCTATTTCTCTCTTTCCCCGTGTTATACTCCGCCCCACTAATGGCGTAGGACCGCAATCGATCTGGAGTGCAGCGCGGTGCGGTTTCCCGGTAACCTCCGCTTATTGAAGCGCCCTTTTGTTCGAATTCTCTTGGATGGTTGGACATGAACGACTCGCGAAAGCCGCCGCATGCCCTCCGTTATGCTCTTCGTGCGCTCCGCCGTGAGATTTTCGAATTCAGTTTCACCTACCCGCTCGAACTTGATCTCGCCGCCGGCCCCAGGGATTCGCTCCACTACTACACCTACAGCGAAAAGCTCGAGTGGAGCATCATGCGTATGGATACTAATGGCATCCCGCGCGTTTGCAACCGCCTCACCGGGATCGTCTATAAGCCTGCCTATATCGCGTGGTGGGGCCTCATCAACCTCGGGCACTATCTTCGTCATCGCGACGAGGCAAGCCGCGAAAATTTTCTCAAGCAAGTCGATTGGCTCGAAGCTCATGCCGTAACTCGCTCCGATGGCGCGGTTGTCTGGGAGCTGGATTGGGATATCCTCCACGGACCAACTTTGCTCCGGGCTCCCTGGGTGTCCTGCTACGATCAGGGTCTCGTGATCAGTGCGCTCGTCCGGGGGTACCGCTTGACTGGACGTCGCCAATTGCTTGAGCTCCTGAAGGGCACGAGCCGCATCTTTGCTCTCGAATGCCGGGATGGCGGCGTCCGCGATTCTTTGCCCTCCGGCGCTGTCTACAGCGAGCTCCCAGGCCAACCAGTCCCGGGCATCCAGGACGGTTTCATGAGTTCACTCCTCGGCCTCTTTGACCTTTACGTTGAGACGGGCGACCCTGCGGTGAAAAGGCTCTTCGATGATGGCATTACCGGGCTCAAAGCATCGCTTCCCGTCTGGAATTATCGCGATAAGTGGAGCTGGTACGGCGCCCGCGGATACTTCTGTCCTCCGTCCTATCACTGGCTTAATCGCCTGCTGCTGCAGTCGCTCGCCCGCCTTACCGGCGAACCCTCTCTCTCCGGGTACGCGGAAGCCTGGAACCCGGCGCGGCTCACGGCCTTGGGCAAAGCCGAGATTTATTTGGGCTTTCAGCTCACAAAAAATGCCGCTCGTATCCGCAATCGAACCTGGCGTTTGAACGCAGCCAAGGTCCGCGCTCTCGCGCGACAGGGAATGAAGCCCCCAGCGCGAGAAGCGGCCGTGCATTCCGCGGCCGACGTTCTCCCGCAATATGAACGCCGTGGTGCCTAGGATCCCGCGTCCTCTCGTTGCCCGCCGTATTCTGCGCCGCTATACTAATCAATCATGGCCCGCACAGCGCTCGCGGCGTCTTCCGCAGCCACTATGCCACTGTCTGCAGTCATCGTCGACGACGAACAACTGGCCCGCGACGAGCTCGCCTACCTCCTCAATCACTCCGACGTCAACGTCGTCGCCCAGGGAAAGAACGGTCTCGAGGCGGTCAATCTCATCCGCGAGCATAATCCCGACCTCGTGTTTCTCGATGTCCAGATGCCCGGCCTCGATGGCTTCGGCGTCATCAAGAAACTTCTCGACCGCAAGGTTCCGCTTCCAAAAATCGTTTTTGCCACCGCTTTCGACCAGTATGCCGTCAAGGCCTTCGAAGTCAACGCGGTCGATTACATTCTCAAACCCTTCGACAAAAAGCGCATCGCTCAGTCCATCGACAAAGCGCGCGCCAAACTCGACTCCAGTACAGGTTCCGTCGAAAAGCTCGAAACTCTCGTCCGGATGCTCGAATCGCAAAAGCCCGCTGCTTCGAAGATTCTCATCAAAGCTGCCGGGCGCCTCTTCCTCGCCGACCCCAAGGACATCTGCTTTGCCACCATTGAAGACGGCGTCATCACCGTAACTACCGGCGGCCACCTGGGCATGGAAGGCCAATCCAACTGCCGCACCCTCGAGGAACTGCTCGAGAGCCTCGACCCCAGCCTCTTCTGGCGTGCCCACCGTTCCTATCTCGTCAACACGAATCACATTCGCGAGGTCGTTCCCTGGTTCAAGAGCTCATACCAGCTACGCATGGACGACAAGAAGCAAACCGAAATCCCGGTGAGTCGCGCCCAGACTCGCCGCCTCCGTGAGCTATTCAACCTTTAGCCCATCGGGCGAGCACTTTCACTATCCGGTCAAAAGTAATCTGCAGATAGGCTTAAGTCGCAGCCCGCAACTCGCAGCTCGCAACTAAAAAGGCGGCCGTGAGACGACTCCGGCCGCCAGGGGAGGGACAATCAATCCCCAGGAGGGGGCACTCATGCAATGGCTTGCAGCGCGATGCGGTTCGGAATTACCAACACCGTGCCTTCGACGCGAATTAGCTTCTTTTTCTTCATCTCGCTCATGAGACGGGTCACCGTCTCCCGCGATGACCCGATCATCTGTGCGATTTCTTCGTGGGTGAACTCCGACTCCACCCGCAAATCCAGGTTGTGCTGTTCGCCCTCGACCCAGGACAAGAGCAGCCGCGCCAATTTTTCCGTCGAACTGCGCGCCAGCAGCAGGTCGTGCACGTCCCCGAATGTTCTGCTCGCATCTTTCGCCAACATCCTGGCGCAGGCCACGGCTGCGCGGTTATCCGCCTGCAGGAGCCACATGAATTCTTCCTGCTCGACGTACTTGATCTGGCACAGCCCGAGTGTTGTCACCGTCATCGGCAACGGCCGTCCCGACAGCACCGCGCTGAGGCCCACCACGTCCCTTTCTTCGGCGATTTTCAGGATTACCGTCTTTCCATCGCGCGCTTCTACCGACAACTTCGCGCGTCCCGAGCACATGATGTAAATCCCGCGCGGGATTTGCCCCTCGGTAAGCAGCGTCGCGTTGGCCGGATACAAAGAGATATGTCCCATCTCATTAAGGTGCTTCATGAGAGGGTCGGGCATTTCGCAAAAGTCACCTTGCTGGCGCAAGGTGCAATGCGCACAGTCTCTGGGAGCATTGAAGCGTCGCAGGCCGCCCAATGAATACTCTCCTGGGGTTGTAAGATACACGCTTGCCCAGGACTAAAGACTCAGGGGGAGCGCCCTGGAAGCAAGGCCTATGCTCTGCAATTCAGCGGCCAAGTTCGACTCTCTTGCCCAAGCTCTTGTTACCCTATAACTTACTCAATCCGCAGATGTTAGTATCTTCACCCCGGATGCCAGTATGTGGGCGACTATGACGAATAATCGGCAGGTCGTCCTATGCGAGATATTCGGATCTTCTGATTCCGAGCTTATGCATTTTGTGTTGCAGCGTGGTGCGCTTCAACCCGAGCCGTTGCGCCGCTCCCTTTGCCCCCGAGAGCACTCCGCGCGTCTGCTTCAGGACTTCGATAATGTGCGCGCGCTCTCGATCCATCAGCGTCGGTTCGGTATGGACCGGCTTGCTCTGTCTTAACTCATTCAGTTCGCCTAGTGGCGGCCGCAGGCGTTCGCCCTCCGAGAGAATCACCGAGCGTTCGATAAAGTTTTCCAGCTCGCGAATATTCCCAGGCCAGGGCCAGCGCATCATCGCTTCTACGGCCTCATCCGGGATCAGCGTAATCCGTTTGTTCAGGCGGATCGCGCACTTATTCACAAAATGCCGGATTAGCAGCGGAATATCCTCCCGCCTTTCCCGCAGCGGCGGCAGGTACAGCGGAAACACGTTCAACCGGTAGAAAAGATCCGCACGGAACTCGCTCTCCTCCACTGCCCTGGCCAGGTCGCGATTGCTGGCCGCCAGCACCCGCACATCGACCTTGATCGTTTTTGTTCCTCCCAAACGCTCGAACTCCTGGTCCTGCAGCACGCGCAGCAACTTAGGCTGCAACTCCAGTGGAATCTCCCCAATCTCATCCAGCAGCAAGGTTCCGCGGTCGGCCAGCTCCAGTCGCCCCACCTTCTGGCTAACGGCGCCCGTAAAAGCGCCCTTCTCATGGCCAAACAACTCGCTCTCCAGCAATCCCGTGGGTATGGCCGCGCAGTTCAGCTTGATGAAATTCCGCTCTCGCCGCGAACTCATCGCATGGATCATCCGCGCGATGCGCTCTTTCCCCGTTCCCGTCTCTCCGCCGATCAGTACCGTGGCGTCCGTGTTGGCCACGATGGCGGCCTTTTTCAGCAGCTCTTTCAGCGCGGCGCTGTTGCCGACGATGTTTTCCGCCCGCTCCGGATGCGCCTCATTCTCGAGGTACCGTTTTTCCTGCGTCAGCCTGTCTTTGGCTTGGGCAACCTCGCGAAAGACGTTCGCGTTATGGATGGCCGGTGCGATCTGCATCGCCACCTGCTGCAGATAATCGCCGTCTTCCGCGCTGAACGCCTTCTCGCGTTTCGCTCCCAGCAGCAGCGCCCCTTGTGCGCGGTTGCCCAGGATCAGCGGCACGCAGCACAGCGAGCGGATTCCCGCCGTCGTCATCTCCTCGATCGAGCTGTTGCTGAAATCGCTCATCCCCGGCGCATCGAAAAAGGCGATGCTTCGCGACTCCATCACGCAAGTGCAAATTGCCCCGGTCAGCGGCAGCCGCGTCCAGCTGCTCGGCGCTGTTTGCGAGGATTCGAACGAACGTATCCTCAACGTCTGCGAATCGTTCTCCAGCAGCGCCAGCCGCGCATAATCGTAACGCGTGATCTGCATCATCTTTTCGAACACAATCGTCAGCAGGCGGTCGAAGTCGAGTGTCGAACTTATTTCCCGGCCGATCTCCAGCAGGTTCTGCAGACGGTTCTTCTGCTGCTGCCATTCGTCGTGGATATCGTTATTCTCCACCGCCAGCGCCACCAGCCGCGCCGCCCTCTCCAGCAGCACCTGCGTCTCCGAATCGCCGGGCTCTTCTTCGTTCTTTCCAATTCCGAGCGCACCATAGCGCCGGCGCGTACTGCTCATCGGCACGGAGGTGTACGAACGCAAGCCTCGCCCCTCAAGCTCCTTTACCCAATCCTTAAAGCGGGTCTCGCGTGTCAGGTCGGCGATGCAAAGCGGCTCCTGTCGCTTCCACACCCACCCTTCCGGTGTTTCTTCCGTTTCAAACGACGACGGATCCCACACGCGTGTCTCCCGCTCCGCCCCCCACGAGTACGACGCGATACAACTATGCCCGGCGTTGCACAGCGAAAACTCCACCAGCCGGCCATTGGTCAATTGCCGGATCAACGGTGTCAGGTCGTCGAACAACTCCGGCAACCCTACGCCCGCCACAACCAGATCCATGATCGCCAAGAGGATTTCGGCGCTCGATCGTTCAATTTTGATGAGTTTTCTTTCGGCAATTCCGGACTCGTCTGGACGACGTTCTCCGTCAGGTTCACGCACGACTTCTAACATGCGTAACGAGCCTTGCCCCCGGTACGGGGTCCTTCCTAATGAAAGGTATGCAGTTCTGGGCAGTGAGTGCGGCTTGCCAAGCCGCGTGGAACCGGTCACTTCAGCGCCGCGGACGCCGATTCCTCTATGGGAATCGGTCTATTCCTCCCAGAAAAGGAGTCTTCTGCTTTACCGCGTCGCTTGACATCCGGGCCTGCAATCTGCCCGGCAGCAGTATCTTATTACGCATATGTGAACGATCAAGTACTTTGTTTGGTAAATTTACGAAAACGGAAAATTCCCTATGGCCCGCGGTTGGGAAAGTAAGTCGGTTGAACAGCAACAGGCCGATGCTCTCGACCAGGGCAAACCCTCTCGTCCACGCCTTTCCCCGGAGGAGCAAAAGCGAAACCGCCGGCGCGAGACTCTCCTTCTTGCCCGCACGCGTCTCCTCGGCCAGTTAGCGGCCGCGACCCGGCCCGGGCACCGCCAAATGCTGCAGCAGTCCCTCGCCGACATCGACAAGCAACTCTCCCCGGATGACAAGGATGCAGCCACGTAGGCACCGAAGTGATTGGCCTCTCTGAATACCCTCCATAAGCAAAACTGGGGCTGCTCCTGCAACCCTCTGACGTATAATCGATCTTGCCGATGAAAGCTCAAGTCTACGTCTCGCTCAAGAAAAGCGTCCTCGATCCGCAAGGCAAAACCATCCACGGCGCCCTTAGAAAAATTGGCTTCAAGGGGCTCGAGGAGGTTCGCCAGGGCAAGTATTTCGAGATCACTTTGAATTCCGGAATTTCCAAACCCGAGGCCGAGGCGGAGGTTGAAAAAATCGCGCGTGAAGTATTAACCAACCCGGTCATCGAGGAGTTTCGCTTTTCGCTCGAAGAATAGGGTTTTCGGAAGAATCGCTGAGTTTCACGCAGCACTCACTCGTTGATTTCGGGTGACGCAGCGGTTGATTTTGGGTGGCGCAGCGGTTGATTTTGGGTGACGCAGCGGTTGATTTCGGGTGACGCAGCGGTTGATTTCGACTGGCGCAGCGCTTGATTTTGGGTGGCGCAGCGCTTCAGCGCTGCCATGAAGCGGAAATATATTTCGGGGCTTTAGCCCCTGAAGTACAGCAAACTCTCCCCCCTGGTCGGCGGACGATGTGGCCGTCGAAGTCAGCGCCTCCCCTCGCAAGGCCCTAAGGAGAAGAACCCATGTGCGGTATCGTCGGATACGTAGGGAAAAAGCCGGTCGTCGAGGTCATCATCGAAGGCCTGCGCAAGCTCGAATATCGTGGCTATGACTCCGCCGGCATCGCCGTTGCCGGCAACGGCCAGGGCCTTCAGGTCCGCCGCGCCGAAGGCAAGCTCCGCAATCTCGAAGACGTCATCCGCATCAAGCCGCTCGATGGCACCTATGGCATCGGTCACACCCGCTGGGCTACTCATGGCCGCCCCACCGAAGAGAACGCCCACCCGCACCGCGACTGTACCGGCAAAATCGTCGTCGTTCACAATGGAATTGTCGAGAATTACCTTTCGCTAAAGAAGAAACTCATCGGCGAAGGCCACAAATTCACCACCGAAACCGATACCGAAATCATCGCTCACCTGATCGAAAAGTACCACTTCAACTCCGGCAACGGCCATCGTCCCTCGCTGGAAGAATCGGTACGCAAAGCGGTCAAGGAACTCACCGGGGTTTTCGCCCTCGTTGTCATTTCCACCGACGATCCGCGCAAAATCGTCGCCGCCCGCCTTGGTCCGCCGGTGGTCATCGGCCTCGGCAAAGACGAATACTTCGTCGCCAGCGACGTTCCCGCGCTCCTCGATCACACCCGCGACCTCTTCTTCCTCTCCGATGGCGATGTCGCCGTGGTCACCGAGCATGGCGTGCAGGTCACCGACTTCGACGGCAACAAGGTCGAGCGTAAGCCCCAGCGCATCACCTGGGACCCGATCATGGCCGAAAAAGGCGGCTTCAAGCATTTCATGCTCAAAGAAATTTACGAGCAGCCGCGCACCGTCCAGGAAACCACGCTCGGCCGCATCTCCCAGGACACCGGGAGAATTTTTTTGGAGGAAATGCAGGTCACCGAAGCCGAATTCCGCGCTCTCAAAAAAATCAACATCGCCGCCTGCGGCACCAGTTGGCACGCGGGTCTGGCCGGCAAGTTCATGATCGAGACGCTGGCCCGGGTCCCGGTCGAGGTTGACTACGCCAGCGAATGGCGCTACCGCGATCCCATCCTCGATTCCGGGACCATCACCCTCCTCATCTCGCAATCCGGCGAAACCGCCGACACCATTGCCGCCCAGCGTGAAGCCAAGAATAAAGGCTCCAAGACGCTGGCCATCTGCAACGTAGTCGGCTCCATGATCACCCGCGAGGCCGCAGGCACCATCTACACCCACGCCGGCCCCGAAATCGGCGTAGCCTCCACCAAGGCCTTCACCGGCCAGTTGACCGCTCTTTATCTATTTGCGCTTTATCTGGCGCAGGTCCGAGGCGCCATCACTGAGGAGCAATCCAGAAACGCCGTACAGGAACTGACTCAAATCCCGAAAAAACTCGAAGAGATACTAACTCATGATGAAGCCTGCGACGACTTAGCCAAGACTTATGTCCGTGCCCAGGACTTTCTCTTCCTCGGCCGTGGCATCCACTATCCCATCGCCCTCGAGGGCGCGCTCAAGCTGAAAGAAATCTCCTACATTCACGCCGAAGGCTATCCTGCCGGAGAGATGAAGCACGGCCCCAACGCGCTAATCGACGAGAATCTTCCGGTGGTGATCATCGCCACCAGAGACGAAAACAGCCCGCAGTCCATGCTCCGCTACGAGAAGACGATTTCAAACTTGAAGGAAGTAAAAGCCCGCTCGGGAATCGTCATCGCATTAGCAACCGCAGGCGACAAAGAAATCGCCGAAGAAGCCGATCATGTCCTCTACGTGCCCCCCGCCCCGGAAGAACTAAGTGCGATTCTCGAAATCGTGCCGCTTCAACTTCTCGCCTATCACATCTCAGTCAGAAGAGGCTGCGACGTGGACCAGCCGAGAAACCTGGCGAAATCAGTAACCGTTGAGTAAGCGGAAAAAGCGACGTCATCCTGAGCGGAGCGAGAGCTTCACGAAACGAAGTTCCCAGGCGCGGTCGAAGGACCCCTATTCTCTAAACAGCTCTGAATGAGTCACGCGGCGGATTATCACCACACCGTCTTCACCACTTTTGCCCGCCGAATTGCATTATCGGCGGTGACCAGTGCCATCCCTTCCACCAGCGCCGTCGCGCCAATCACCCGGTCTGCCGGGCCCTTCGGATAACTCGCGGGCAGCGTTAGCGTGCATGCGCACGCAAAAGCGGTGGTCGGAAGCACCGCAAAACGCTCCTCCGTGTTCCTCCGTGCACTCCGTGGTTCAAGCTTTTATTCCGCATCTCATCCACAGTCAGCCAGCGACCGCCGCGCATCGTTCCTCATCAAACTATCAATGGCGCAATTTCAGACATTCACAGCCAAGTTGGTTCGTTCAACTTCTCTCACTGAGTTCACGAAGCACCTCGACCTCGAGGTCAAAGGCCCGCACTTCGGTTTCGTGCCCGGCCAATGGCTCTCGGTGAAAGCCACGGACTTCAACGGCGAAGAGATCACGCGCGCCTACTCTCTCGCCTCGCCTCCCTCGAATGGCCACATCGCGTTCTGCCTCAATCGCGTGCAGGACGGCTTCATGTCGAATCATCTTTGCAGCCTCAGCGAAGGTGACGAAATCACCTTCCAGGGCCCGTTCGGAAATTTCATTCTGCATCCTCCGATGCGCGACACGATCTTCATCGCGACCGGTACTGGAATCGCACCCTTCCGTTCCATGCTCCAATGGCTGCTCTCCGATCCCGAGCGTCATCAGGGAAAACAACTCTGGCTGCTCTTTGGCGCCCGCACGGAAAACGATCTCTGCTATCGCGAAGAATTCGAGCGGCTCGCCGCTCGTCACGCGAACTTTCATTTTCTTCCGACGCTAAGCCGCGGAACGCCCGGCTGGCCCGGCCTTCGCGGCTATGTCCAGGACCACGTCAAAGACATCGTTGGCGAGCGCAACAAGGATGATATGCACGCCTACATCTGCGGTCTGGCAAAAATGGTGAAGGCCAATCGCGAACTGCTGAACGATCTTGGCTGGGACCGCACCTCCATCCGCTACGAGCGCTACGATTAGCGTTTGTGTTCCCCTGTGAAGCCCCGCGCACCTGTGGTTGAGAGTCTTTCTTCGTTAAACTAGTCCATAGTCTCGATCAAGGTGAAAGTATGTACGTCGCTGACAGTCATCGTTACGACTCCATGCAGTACCGCCGCTCAGGTCGTAGCGGCATAAAACTTCCCGCGGTATCCCTGGGCCTCTGGCACAACTTCGGCGGCGTCGACAATTTTGAGAACGCGCGCGCCATGCTGCGCCGTGCCTTCGACCTCGGCATCACCCACTTCGATCTGGCCAACAACTACGGCCCGCCCTACGGCTCCGCCGAAGAAAACTTTGGCCGCATCTTCAAAAAAGATTTCCAGCCCTACCGCGACGAGCTGATCGTCTCGACCAAAGCAGGCTGGGACATGTGGCCTGGGCCCTACGGCGACTTCGGCTCGCGCAAGTATTTGCTCGCCAGCCTCGATCAAAGCCTCAAGCGCATGGGCCTCGACTATGTCGACATCTTCTATCACCACCGCCCCGATCCAGAGACGCCGATGGAAGAGTCGATGGGCGCGCTCGACACCGCAGTCCGCTCTGGCCGAGCCCTCTACGCCGGCATTTCCGCCTATGACGCCGGACAGACGGCGCAAGCGGTGAAGATACTTCTCGATCTCGGCACCCCGTGCCTCATCCATCAGCCAAGGTACTCCATGTTCGCGCGCGAGCCTGAGCATGGGCTCCTCGATGTCCTCGGGAAAGACGGAGTCGGGTGTATTGTTTTTAGTCCGCTGGCACAGGGCTTGCTTTCGGACCGCTATCTGAAAGGAATACCCGAGGATTCGCGCGCAGCGCGTGACTTCTTTCTGAAGAAGGAGATCATCGACGAACCTATGATTGCCCGCTTGCAGGCATTGAATCAGATCGCCGCCGCGCGGGGACAGACCCTGGCGGAGATGGCGGTGGCGTGGGTGCTGCGCGACCCGCGGGTGACGAGCGCGTTGGTGGGGACCAGCAAAGTCTCTCAGGTGGACGATAACGTGGCTGCGCTCAAGAACCTGTCCTTCTCCGGGAGCGAGTTACGGGCGATCGACGCGATTTTGGCGGGGTAGTGGCACGTGGAACATTGAAATGTTTCACGTGGAACAATCGTTGACGTTTGTGTTAATATGATATTGTATTTACATTGAGGCTTATATGAAGCAAAAGAAAAGGGTTGGCAAGGCACGGAAGAAGGGCGGGAGGGTCGCGAAACTGCAGGCCGTGGGGGCGGGGTTGCTCAAGGGGCAGAAACGGCGCCCCAAATACCTGCCGGATGAGCTGGCAGGGATGTACAAGCCGGTAAAAAAGCCGGTCACGCTGCGCCTGGATGCCGATGTTTTATCGTGGTTTCAACGGGATGGGCGGGGATACCAGACGCGGATCAATGAGGCCCTGCGGAAGGTGATGGTGGAGGAGCGGAGATAGGCCCGCTCACGCCGGTTCTCGAAATCCGTGAACGCGCGGGCCGTCGCGCATCCGCCTCGTTTACATATATATTTGTATGTACACTGACTCCATTTTATGGAGAAAGTAAAGCGAACAAAATAAATTCAAATTTGAGGTCCCCGAAAAGCGCCGGAGTCGGGGATTTTTTGTGGAACGCACGTTTATCAAGTAGTAACCGAAGAACGCACGTTTGCGCCTGTAGAATCAGCGAGCTGCGGGTGGTGGCTCCGAACGCCCTGAGACGCAAGCACTTAGAGTAAGCGACTGCGGATCAAGGACTTGTCTTCTGCCCACCTGCTCTTGGTACTTCCCGGAGCGCCTATTTTGTCAAGTTGACAAGGCATGCTATGGAAAATGTCGACGCCGCGCGTTCCGGAGTCTCGACTTCCGGAGGCTCGGCTTCAAAAGAACGCGACGCCAGAACCCTGGGTTTCAAGATCGTAGAAAGCGAGTCTCCAACGGCGAGAATCGAGTAACACGATTACATGACGTCGTAACTCGTCGCAGGATCCAGGCTGGAATTCTTGCCTTGCCGGATACGGCCTTGTGATTTCCACCCTTGCGTACTATTGCTTCGAAGGCTATTCTCAACAGCCCTGGTTTTTCTTGGAGGAAGCGATGGACCCGCGATTCGCCCCCGGGACGGCTGTTTCTCGAAAACCGGAAGTGCAGCAGACTACGAAAGTCAAGATGCGAGCCGAGCGGAGAGGGATCGTTTGGCTAATCAGCCTGATGCTGATCGTATTGCCAGCGGGCGGCTGCGGCGGATCGGGAAACTCCGGGGGTGGGCAGCCGCCGCCTCCACCTCAAAATCCAACGCCGGCCATCACTTCGCTGACTCCGGCAGCCGCAAATGCAGGAGATAGTGCATTTACTTTGACGGTTGCCGGATACAATTTTGTGACTACGTCGAAAGTTGAATGGAATGGGAGCGCCCTCACTACGACGTATAGTTCGGACACTCAGTTACAGGCACAGGTTAGTGCGGCGAATATCGCCACTTCGGGGATCGCAACGGTCAGTGTGGTGAACCCCTCCCCTGGCGGAGGCGGTTCCGGTAATGCCGAGTTTGCCATCAATTCGACCTCAAATCCGGCGCCGTCCGCATTGTCTCTCAACCCAAATTCTGTGAATTCCGGCAGCTCAGACTTCATATTGACCCTGAATGGCTCGAATTTCGTGCCATCCTCCACGATTCAATGGAACGGGACTGCGATTCCGACGACATATCTTTCAGACACGCAACTCGAGGCGCAGATAGCAGGCTCGTACGTAGCTAATTCAGGGCTTATCGATGTTACCGTGCAAAATCCCGCGCCGGGCGGGGGAACTTCTTCACCGCTGGAACTTGATGTCATCCTTCAGCCAACAATAGCCAATCAGTTGGCGAATGACATGGTATGGGACGCCAGCCACCAGCTTATCTATCTTTCAGTGCCCAGCGTCGCCCCAACTAACGGCAACACGGTTGTGGCCCTGGATCCGGCAACGGATACGATTGGATCGCCGCAGTTTGCCGGCAGCGAGCCGGACGTGCTGGCAATTTCCGACGACAGCCAATTCTTGTACGCCGGGATCGACGGGGCTTCTTCGGTGCAGCGCTTTACCTTGCCCAATCTGGTTCCCGACGTCAAATACGCGCTCGGGGCCGGCCCGTACACGCAGGGGCCATATTTCGCGGTTGATCTAGGCGTGGCGCCGGGCCTGGCTCACACGACGGCCGTTTCGCGCGGAGCTTTTAATGTGAGTCCGGTGGCCCTGGGCGGGATGGCGATCTATGACGACAGCACGCGGCGGCCCAATGTCGCCTCCGGTTCTCTCTATGACTCTTTGGCGTGGGGATCCGATAAAACTCTCTACGCGACCGACAACGAGATCTCCGGTTTCGAGTTATACGTCTTAACCGTAAATTCCAATGGGGTGACGCAGAGCCAGGATTATCCGGGCGAGTTCTCAGGCTACTACGCCCGGATGCACTACTGCAGCGGCACAGGATTTGTCTACACTGACGACGGTTATGTGATTAACCCCGCGAACGGCAAGCACGTCGGCGCTTTTCAGGCGGCCGGCTACATGGTGCCGGACTCGGGCCTGAACCGCGCTTTCTTCTTCGGTCAAACGCAATCGCAATCTGGAACCACTAGTTTCACAATCGAGTCGTTCAACCTCACCACGTTTGCGCCCATCGCGGAGATTGTCGTCTCGGGCGTCCAGGGGTATCCTCTGCGATTTATTCGTTGGGGAGCGAATGGCGTCGCATTCAACGACGATGCAGGCTATATCTACCTGCTCGCGAATCCTTTTGCAGGCGCCGACGGTCTGGAATTGCGGTCGCCGCAAGAAAACCTGAAACCGGTAACCAATCTCTGGTTGAAGCAGAAAAAGCCGAGTGCACAACAAAAGCTTATGTCCGGGACCTGGAGCCGTCCCCTGAAGCCGCGACACGTTCAGGCTCAGGATTCGAACCCGGCGCCAACGCTTTCAACCATCGATCCGAGCATGGTAGCTGCCGGGGAAGTTGGCCTGAATGGCATGACGCTTACGGTGACTGGAGACAATTTCGTGTCGCTCTCGACGGTTGAATGGAATGGCAGCCGGAGACCGACGCAGTTCGTCTCGACCACGGAACTGCAAGCGCAAATCAGTTTTACGGATGTACAGAACGCCGGCTCGATTCCGGTCACTGTTACAACACCGGCCCCGGGCGGCGGAACTTCGAGCGCGCTGGCATTCTCGGTCGTGAATCAGAACGTAATTCCGGCTCCGGTCATCGTGTCGCTGATCCCAAATTCGGTTTCGGCGGGGAGTTCGGATTTCACGCTGCAGGTGCATGTCGACTGGCCGGGTATCAACAGCTCAAGCGTAGTGATGTGGAATGGCAGTCCCCGGCCGACCTCCTACACCGGAGATTTGTTCGCACAGATCAGCGCCGCTGACGTAGCTTCAGCCGGCTATGCCGAAGTGACGGTCTATACTGCGCCGCCCGGCGGCGGAATCTCGAACCCACTTGAATTCCAGATTCTCTATCAGCCGGTCAGTATCAACCAGTCGGTGAATGACATAATCTGGGACCCCACAAACCAGGTCTTTTATATTTCCGTGCCCAGTTCCGCCAGCACGAATGCAGATCAGGTGTGCGTGCTGAACCCAACCACCCAGGCGATCACAAGTTGTCAGCCGGGCAACGAGCCGGATGCGCTGGCGATTTCTGACGATAGCCAGTTCTTATATGTGGGGATGGACGATGTTGGGTCGGTACAGCGTTACGTCCTGCCCGGTCTAACCCCAGACATAAGCTACTCCTTGGGGACATACGAGACCGGGACACCCTACTATGCTTTGGATCTTCAGGTTGCGCCTGGAAATCCACATACTACTGCCGTCAGCAAGGGCGTCATGTACCTCGACCCCGGAGCCCAGGGAGGGGTCACTATCTACGACGATGCGACGGCGAGACCAGTGAGCGCGCCGGGAGACTTTCAGCTTTACGACTCGATCCAATGGTCGTCGGACGGAAGGGCGCTGTATTCGGCCAACAGCGAGAGCACGAGCTTCGACTTTTATACTTTAGCTGTCAACTCTTCGGGAGTTACGCTCGACCGGGACTATCCGTCGGTCTTTTGGAACCCGGGCAGAATACATTTCGATAGCACGAGCGGCCTGGTTTACTCGGACGACGGCTTCCATGCGATCGATCCGTCCACAGGACTTCCAGCGGGTATTTTCGAGGTTGGAGGCGGCTGGCCAATGGCGCCCGACTCCAGCCTTAATGCCGTCTTCATTGTCGACCAATACATATGGCAGCCATATTCGAATTACACCCTCAACATGTTCGATATGACTCACTATGTGCGGACCGGTTGGGTGCCGTTTACGACCAGCGCGCAACTCGGGTTCAATCCTCCGCGGCGCTTCATCCCGTGGGGATCCGGCGGCTTGGCGCTCACCTTTAAAGGGGACAAAATATACCTGCTGCCCACGTCACTGGTTGAAGGTGCCGAAAGGTTTGCGAGGCATGATTCGCTGTCGACCGGGCAGGCTCCTGGCAAGTCAACCAACAGCCGATAAGTGAGGCAACAGCGCCCGGTAGCGTGATAGAAGCCGAGCGCGGATCGTATCGCGCATTTTCTCAATCGCGCGTCCGGCCTATGGCCCGTTTTGTCCCTTCCGCTTCGGCGTTAATTTCTTCACGATAAATTCCTGGAACAAGTTCTGGATCGAGGTTGCGCCCAGGCCAATCGCGGCATTCTCCATGGTCAAGCCCGCGCCGTTTCGGTCCTGATCGGGGTAATACAAATTGGACATCCCGCCCGCCGCGAGGCTCCCGAGCACATTCGAGTAATTCGGCTGCCACTTGCCGTTGTCGCCTTTGCAGATGAACGCGCTCGCAATTGCATACATCCCCCGCGACGCCACCGATCCCGTTCCTTTGTAGAAATAGCGTGGATCCTGCCTGAGCAGCGCAGGCAGAACCGCGCCGCCGATCAACGTCCCTGTCACGGTATCGGCGTAGGTCGCGCCGAAGCGTTTTCCATAGCCCTGCGCGCCTTGTCCGTACGCTGCGAAGTGATTCTGCCCCTGTTCGATCGCCGCCGTCGCCCCGACCACGAAGAATGTAAACGGATCGATGATGGTGCGGAATGCGAGCTGAAATTTCTGCTTGGCATCGAGCGGCGCCGCATTCGGCACATAACTCACATAAAAATTCGGAACCACTCCCAGCACCCGCTGGTGCTCTTCCTCTTTAATTTCTTCCGTCGCCACCTCGACCTGGGTCAATCCAACCTGCACCTCGGTGCGCGCCTCGGCCACGTTCATCGCGATCTGCGGCAATTCCTGCACCTCACCCGGATGCAGTGTTCCGGTAAGTGTTTTCGCCTCGAATCCCGACGAAGTTATCTCCAGCTTGAAATCACCGGGGCTGACCTTGAAGAACGAGAACTGGCCGTCGCTATCCGAAGCCGCCGAGAGAGGCTGTGCATTCAATTTCGGATCTGCGAACGAAAGTTTGACCTGAGCCCCCGCCACGACGGCGCCGCTTGAATCGACAATGGTTCCAGCGATGCTCCCCGGCGATTCGGCGCTCGGGGTCGAGGAGTTTTGTCCGGCGGCGGAAGACGCGCACCAGAGAAACCAGAAGCTGAGAACGATGACGCCGGACCTTAGAGAAACCGCCATGAATAACCTGACTTTATCCTCTCGTCTTTGTCCAACCAAGACACAAAAGTCATACATCCGCCCGCGAACAAGAACAGCATGCTGCAAACGCGCCCCGGTCCCAGTGAGAAGTCTGCTTAGAACTTTGATGCTTACTCTAGCAACATTCCGGGAGAATTTGTGATGAGTCGAGCGGACGCTGGCCGCCGGCTGCGAAGGACAAGCGGCCGAAGACGGAGGACCAGGGGCGCGACGCTGCTTTACTATGGACTGTCCATGGAATCTGCCACCATCCGTCCAGCCCGCGGCATTCAGGGCATTGTCCGCATCCCCGGAGACAAATCCATCTCTCACCGCTATGCCATGCTGGCCGCCATCGCCCGCGGCACGAGCCGCCTGCACAATTTTTCCGCGGCCCGCGACTGCTACAGCACGCTTGCATGCGTGCGCGAGCTGGGCGCGAATTGGCGCCGCGCCGATGGTGAAAAAGAAGATGGAGCGGTCGAAGTCACCGGGGTCGGCCCCGGGTTGCGGGCGCCCAAAGCCGCGCTCGACTGCGGCAACTCCGGCTCGACGATTCGCATGCTGAGCGGCATCCTTGCCGGGCAGGCCTTTACGAGCGAACTCTTCGGCGACGAGTCGCTCTCTCGCCGCCCCATGGCGCGCGTCATCAAGCCGCTGACGGAAATGGGCGCGGAAATTTCTTCTGCCGATGCCGGGCGGCCTCCGCTAAAAATTCACGGTGGCGCCCGGCTGAGGGCGATTCACTACAAGCCCGAAGTTGCGAGCGCGCAGGTCAAGACCTGCGTGCTCTTCGCCGGACTTTTTGCCGATGGTGAGACGACCGTCGAAGAGCGCATCCGCACGCGCGATCATGGCGAGTTGGCGCTTCAGGCGTTTGGCGCGGAAATCGAACGTAAGAAAAACGCGGAGGGCGGCCACCTTGTCGGCATCCGCGGCGGACAAGAGCTCGCCGGCATCGAAGCCCGCGTTCCCGGCGATCTCTCCAGCGCCGCGTTCTTCCTCTGCGCCGCCGCGCTCTTTCCCGGCTCGCGCATCTCGCTTCCCGGGATACTGATGAATCCCACGCGCGCGCGACTGCTCGACATCCTGATTCAAATGGGCCTCAAGATTACTGTTGGGCAAATCGAGCAGCACCACGGTGAGCTGGTCGGCAGCATCGAGGCGAGCGGCGCGAGCTGGCTGGGCGGCACCATCTCCGGGGCTGACACGGCTGCCCTCATCGACGAAATTCCCGTGCTTGCCGCCGCCGCGCCCTATTCCGAGAACGGGCTCGAGGTCCGCGACGCCCGTGAACTTCGCGTCAAAGAATCCGACCGCATCGCCGCCGTCGCCGCCAATCTGCGCAAAATGGGTGCCGAGGTCGAAGAGCGGCCTGACGGCCTCCGCATCCCCGGCCGTCAAACTCTTCACGGTGCCGAGCTCGACTCCTTCGGCGATCACCGGATCGCCATGGCGTTTGCCATTGCGGGCTTGCGCGCTGAACGGGAGACAATTATCCAGAACTCGGGCGCCGCCGGTGTGTCGTATCCGGCATTCTTCGAAGACCTTCGCTCCCTCACCGGAGAATGAAAGCGGTTTCTCCGCGTCCTCTGCGAATCCTCAGCGTGCTCTGGGACTGGATGACGAGATCGGCTCCCGGCCCGCGTTAAAGTTGTTTCTGCGGGAACAGCCAAGACTCCCTGTTCATAGGCGCGATGGGGGCTGGGTACTGGGTACTGGCAACCGGCTACTGGCTGCTGAAAATCAGTGTGCCGGAATCTGATGCCCGTGATTCTCGTTGTGATGGCGCGTGCGCACCAGGCCCACCGAGCGCACGCGATTGTAGGCCACATGGAGGTCTTCACTCAGCAGGTGCACAATCTGCATGCAAATATCGCCATGCTCGCGCAGGAACTGAAGGAGTTCGCGGCGGCGGATTTGGGCCACCTGCACCGTCTCCGTCACTTCGGCGGTCACTTCGTACTGCCCGCCGGCGAGAGCGGCGCTGAGGCCCAGCAGTTCACCCGCGGCGGCATGCCGCAATGTCATGCGGCGGCCGCTTTCGGAGCACACGGTCAGGCGCACCCGTCCCGAACAGAGAAGAAAAATGCTGCGTGCCGTCCCACCTTCCCGAAAAAGAACGGTTCCGCGGGGCCAGGTTTCCAGAGACTTGATTCCGTCGAATTGCTGGAGAGCATCAGGCTCGAGATCGCAAAATACTCCATCCGAACGCTGCGTGCAGTCTAGGCAGCTCTGCGACATAAATATTTGTCTCCTTTTAGCGTTGATACGCCGCTACTGTCGATAGAAACAGTGATTCGAGTCACCGAAAATGGTGACCCTTGCCACAGGAAATAGGTGGGGTATCTCAAGCTCGATCGATGCGCTGAGAATGACGATCCAAACGCGGTTTCGCGCACGCGTTCTTGCCGGGCCTAGCCCGTGGTGGCCAGCGACCGCAGCGCGGCCTTGTTGCGGATGACCAGCGTCGAGCCTTTCGTCTGGAGAATCTGGCGCTTCTTGAGGTCGGCAAAGAGGCGCGTGACCGTTTCGCGCGAAGTGCCGATCATCTGCGCGATCTCCTCGTGAGTGAGGGCGAGTTTGACCCGCGGTTCCTGTTTCTGCGCTTCGCCATTGCGCGAGCTCCACTCGATAAGCAGCTTCGCCAGCTTTTCCGCGGCGGAGTGCGATAGGCCGAGCGAGCGAACCTCATGGCAGGCAACGTTGTACTTCTCGCTGAGTTGCTCGGCAACTTTGAAGCATGCTTCGCTGTGCTCTTTGAGGAAGCGCAGGAAGTCTTCGCGCTTGACGAAGTTCACCTGGCAAGGATCGATCGTCTCCGCGGTCAATTCATAAGCCTTGCCGGAAACGGCAGCGCTCAGCCCAAGCACCTCGCCGGGCTCGGCAATCTTGAGAATGAGAGTCTTGCCATCGCTGGCGCAGATCGACAGCTTGACCCGCCCTTTGCAGAGGACGAAAATGCCGCGCGGGGCTTGGCCCTCGACGAAAAGAACGGCGCCCTTGGGGTAGGCGGTGGCATACTTGATACTCTCGAAGGACTGCAGGGCGGCGGTGGGCAGATCGCAGAAAAGGCGCTCTGCGCGCATCTTGCAGGTCAGGCAGCTTTCGATGATGTCGAGTCCGTATGGTGAGAGCATCTCACACCCCCTTGTGACACCCACGAACTCGATGGACCGAGTTCGTGTGACAAATGTCACGCAATCAGTGTGCTGCCCCGGTTAACTTCGGGCGGTGATAGATGGCACAGGTGGGTGTGATGTCAATCACAAGGCAGTAACCGGCGCGAGTCTTGTCCCCGTAACCGCCTCTATTTGCTGGAAGTGACGCGGCTTTCAGGGCATACTTAAATGAGTCCCCCAAAATCACCCGGCAGTCGAGGATTTTCTGTGCCCGCCTTTCACGACGACAATCGGACCGGAATGCACCTGCAACGGTCGAGTTTGCCGCGCACCTCCGTGGAACCCGCCCGCGCCGGACAAAGCACCGCATCGGGCTCGGACCTGCAAGCGCAGCGCAAGCGCATGCTGATCGCGCTCGGTATCCTCCTGGCCGCTCTTGTGGCCGTCGTGATCAAGGACTGGGATTTCTGGTTTCCCACCCGCGGCGAATCACCCGAGGCTGTGGCTTTAAGGAAAGCAAAAGCGGTGGCAGAGGGGCCCGCCGCGCCTGCGCCTTCTCCGGCATCGAAGGAACACAAGGCGGCCCGGAACGAAACCCAGGCTAGCGCTCCTTTCATCGCGACCACCGAGCGCGCCGCCTTGCCGCCGCTGCAGGTGGAAGTCGTAGCGGGCAACCGCAGCGTCACCGTGCCCGCTAAGAGTCCGGCCATTCACGTGGATGTTGCCTCGGGCGCCGGATCGGCCGTGACCGCCCCGCCCGGAGCGGCTGCATTCTCCGGCGGCGGAGTGCGGGTTTCCCGCCAGGCGGCGCAGAGTGTAGACGTCAGCGTGCCACCGGATTACCCGCTGCTGGCGCGCCAGATGAAAGTGCAGGGCGTCGTCAGCTTGCAGGCCCTGATCGCTCGCGACGGGACGATTCAGGAGCTGCAAATCCTCAGCGGACCGGAGATTCTGGCGACCGCGGCGCGCGAGGCCGTCAAACAGTGGCATTTCAAGCCCTATTTGCAGAACGGACAGCCGGTCGAAACGCAGGCGCGAATCACCGTGAACTTCACCATCTCGACGAACTGAAGCTCCCGGTTAGTAGCTCCAGGCAAAGCCGTAAGACGGGCTGCGAACTCCGGGTGCAAGCGAGATACAGTCACGATTGGCAATTCATAACTGAAGTCGTTCGGGAAAACTTATGGGCAAGGTCAAGTGCACACTTCTTTTTTCCATCCTCTTCCTTCTCGCTCACGCCACCGTCACGCTGTCGAGTGCGCATGGCCAAACGAAAGGGGCAGCCTCCATGTCATTCACATTGCACAGCGCGGATTTTGCGAACGGGGCGGAAATCCCGAAACAGTTCACCTGCAGCGGCGAAGACCGGTCGCCCGCGCTCGAGTGGAAAGACGCACCGGCCGGCACGAAATCATTCGCTCTCATAGCGGACGATCCCGACGCGCCCGCGGGAACCTGGGTGCATTGGGTCATCTATAACATCCCTGCGACCGCGACTGGCCTCTCTGGCGGGGTCCAAAAGAAAGACAAGCTTGCCGACGGAACGCTCCAGGGCCGGAACGACTTCGGCAAGTCGGGCTACAACGGTCCCTGCCCGCCACCGGGAAAGCCGCACCGCTATTTCTTTAAGCTATACGCGTTGGATGAAGTACTGAACGTGGGGACGGGCCTGAGCAAGGCCGGGCTGGAGCGCGCCATGGACAAACACAGTCTGGGACATGCGGAGTGGATGGGAACATTCCGCCGATGAATTTCGGCCCAAAAAAATCTGCGCAGATCCGCGCAGGAATGAAGTTCAAACTTAGAGGACTTCCGAAGGGTTGAATTCAGGGAGACAAAATTAAACGGGCGCCAGAGACTCTTTCGAATCTCTCGCGCCCGGGCAGCCCTCCCCCAGAACTGCTCAAGAGAAATGTAGAACTGTGCCCATTTTTGGGAAATAGCCCACGGGTGCCAGCTTATTCCACCAAAGTGCCAGACCGTCGCAAAACCAGTAAAATTCCCGCCAAAATCTTCTTTCAAGGCCTTCCGTAGAGCCCGAGATTACCCTCCAATCGGCCATCTCCGGCGACCGGGACCCGCTCGCCGCGAGGGCAAATCGCAGTCCGAAATCTCGCCGGCGGACACTGATAACAATCCATTACAAATCTCCTGCCCGGCCGCCCCCGCCGCACAATCAACTTAACCCCACACACTCTTTCAGCGTCTAATGGGTAAAGGATCGTCAGATGTCCTGCTGGCAGTCAACGGTATAATTACTCACTACGCCATTTTCTGCACGTCGTCCTCAGGAGGAGCAAATGGATTTGCGCGAAAGCGCTTTTTGGGCCCGTCTTAAAGCCAACCGCTGGGCCTACACGCTTACGATTTTGATCACACTTTCGCTGGGAATTCTGATCGGCACGGTCATTTCCTACGGAGTAAAGGGCAAGGAAGGCCAGAAGTCCTCAGACGCGACCCCGCTTTCCGTGCCCGCGCCGCAACAACTGTCGAACGCTTTCTCCCAGATCTCCAAGCAGCTCGAGCCGAGTGTCGTCAACATCAATACCGAGTCCACCATCAAGAACCCGCACCGCCGCGGCGGCCGCGTGCGTCCGAACAATCCCGATGACGACGACCAGGGTGGCGGCGACGACAGCCCCTTCCAGGATTTCTTCGACAAATTCTTCGGCGGACAGGGCGCACCGGACCCGGGCACAATCCGCCAGCGCTCGCTTGGCTCCGGCGTAATCGTCGACCCCAAGGGCTACATCGTCACCAACCGCCACGTAGTCGAAAAAGCAGACCGCATTCGCGTGAAGATGCTGGGTGAGCCGGAAGGCGCTCCTGGCCACGACGCGAAGCTTGTCGGCATGGACCAGGAAACCGACCTCGCCGTCATCAAGATCGAAGTAGACAAGGCGCTCCCGGCGGCCAAAATCGGCAACTCCGACAGTATGCAGGTCGGCGACTGGGTTCTGGCCATCGGCAGCCCATTCGGCCTGCAGGAAACCGTCACCGCCGGCATCGTCTCGGCCAAGGGACGCAACATCGTTCCCAACCGTCAATTTCAGTCCTTCATTCAAACCGATGCCGCCATCAATCCCGGGAACTCCGGTGGACCGCTCGTCAACATGGCCGGCGAAGTAATTGGCATCAACACCGCGATCCTGACCGAAACCAGCTCTTATGCGGGCGTCGGTTTCGCCATGCCCTCGAACACAGTGGCACAGGTCTACAACCAGCTCATCGGGCCTGACCATCGTGTGGCGCGCGGCTCAATCGGAATTGAATTCGCCGCTCAGCCGAATCCCGCCATTGCCCGCATCTACGGCGCAGGTGTGACCGTCTCCAACGTCGTCTCCGGCAGCCCCGCCGAACAGGCAGGCTTGAAGATCGGCGACACCATCACCGCCGTCGACGGCAAAGAGCTGAAGAGCGGCGACGACCTCGTCTCCGATATCGCCTCGCGCAAGCCGGGCAGCAAAGCCAAAGTCGACTTCGTCCGCAACGGCAAGAAGCAGGAAACCACTGTCACCATCGCCGACCGCTCCAAGCTCTTTGCTTCCCGCCTCGGCGATGAAGACGAAAATCAGGGGGCCGACGAACCCAAGCCCAGCAAGCTCGGAATGAGCGTGCGCGGCATCACCAGCGATCTCGCTGACCGCCTCAACATCCCGATGGGCAAGGGCGTCGTCGTTCAGGACGTAAAGCAGGGATCCTTCGCGGAAGATCTTGGCCTGAACCGCGGCGACGTCATCCTCGAGGTGAATAAGCAGCCGGTGAACAGCCCGGACGATTTCTCGAAGATCGAATCGTCGCTCAAGAGCGGACAGGACATCGTGTTCCTCGTGCGGCCGCGCGGTTCGCGGGCGCAGGATGGAACCATCTTCCTGGCCGGAACACTTCCGTAACGAGGAATACACGGCGAGACTGGCTAACGCCTCCCTTTCCGGGGGACGATGGATGAATTAGCCAGTCTCGCCGCTTTGCAATTGCGGGGGCCGTGGTGGGACGGCAGTGGTGGAACTGCAAACGACCGATGAGTCGTCGTCTTCAAACTCGTTGCTGGTGGCGCGTCGGCGCGTGCGCATTGCTCGGCTTTGCGCTATCCGTCGCTGCCTTTGCGTCTTCAGCCACGACGGCATCCGCCGATCCAGCCAGTAAGCAAAGCTCCAAACCGAAGCACACCTCGCATAGTTCAAAAGCTGGCTCGAAAGCTGGTTCGAAGGCTAACTCGAAAACCGCTTCCAGCCACAAAACCACGCACGCGGCCAGTAAGCAGGCCACTGCTTCGGCTGCGTCGAAAAAGAAAAGTTCGCGCGGTAAGAAAAGCTCGAAGAGCACGCGCACCGCGCGCAAGCGCGGCCAACAGGGAATCGACCACGACCGCGCCAGAGCCATCCAGGAAGCGCTGATCCGCGAACACTATTTGCAAGGTGAGCCAACCGGTTCCTGGGATAGCGCGACACAGTCGGCCATGCAGCGCTACCAGGCCGATCAGGGCTGGCAATCGAAAACCACTCCCGATTCGCGCGCGCTCATCAAACTCGGCTTAGGGCCAAGCAACGATCATCTGCTGAATCCCGAAAGCGCCATGACCTCCACTCCGCCAGCCGATCCCAAATCCGCCCCCAAGCAAGACCCGCCCGCCGACCCGTCTCCCCAACAGTAACTTTGGGGCTCCCACGTTCTCCTAACCCAAAATCCTCTGCGATCTCTGCGGCATTTCTCAGTGCGCTCTGCGTTTAAGCTTTTATGCCGCGCGTTCACCAAAACTCTCAGCCAAAACCCCGTGAACTCTGTGCACTCCATGGTTCGAGCTCTTTGTCGGGCGTCGTCACGCATACACAATTCTTGAAAAAGTTTCGGGCTACGATATTGAAACTTGTAGATACTATGAGTTTTTGCATCAATACGCCCATGCCGATGCGGAATTGCCTTTCCCGTCTACAGCATCCGCATTGACAGCCCAGCGTTCATAGCTCCACTCAAACGGTCGGAAGATTGCATTCGACGAACCAAATGATGGCCGTGCGCTCTTAATAACAAGGAGGGGCGGCATGAAAACAAGGGTGAGAGAAGCAGCGAAAACGAAGACGATCGGAAAAATCGGAGTTCGAGCAATCCCCGCCGCGGCTCCGGCGTTCGCCGTCGTCCTCGTCGCAACCCTCATCCTCGGCATGGCCGCGCCAGCGCAAGCTCAGGATGCCAAACAGCCTTATCCGAATATGGCGCCCGTCGAGCAGTACCTCATGGATCGAACTGCCGAGATCGCCTTGGCGCAGAGCGCTGCACCCGAGTCGATTTCAAAGGGTGCCGAGGTGCTGGTGCTGGGCCGGCATGGCTACGAGGCTGCCGTGCAGGGAAAGAACGGTTTTGTTTGCGTCGTCGAACGCGGCTGGACCGCTCCCCTCGACGACCCGAACTTCTGGAATCCAAAGCTCCGCGGCCCGATCTGTTTCAATGCCGCCGCGGCAAAAACCTATCTTCCGCGCACGCTCAAAAAGACGGAGCTGCTGCTCGCGGGACGGACCAAAGCGCAGATGGTTGAGGCGGTCACGGCTGCCATCGAAAAGAAAGAGTTACCGGAGATGGCGCCGGGCGCAATGTGCTACATGCTATCCAAGGATGGGAATCTCGGCGATGGGAACGGCCATTGGCATCCCCATCTCATGTTCTTCTTTTCCCAGGCTGACGCCGCGTCGTGGGGAGCGGGATTGCCCGGCTCTCCAATCTATGCCGTCAACGACCCCTGGGAGCATCTCACAACGTTCCTCGTGCCAGTGCGCAAATGGTCCGATGGAACGGCGGATTAGCGCGACAGCGGGGACGGACTTTATTCCATCACCGGACGCGGCGCGAACGGGATCGGTTGTCCTTTGACGATAGCGCCCGGATTGTCTTCGACCAGCGCGTTTGCGTACTCGATGCCGACGATCCCCGCCACCACGTCCCGCGCCTCCGACAGAATCGGCACCCGCCGTTTCGTCTCATGCGCGTCCGTCGCCAGCACGTGAACCGCAGACCGATCCAAAAGCCAGCGCGCGATGAGCTCCGGCCGCTCTCCCCAAAACCCGGTCAACGATGACGCCGTCACCTGAATCAGGCAGCCCTGCTCCGCATATTCCAGGATGCGCTGCGGCGTCTGCTGCAGAATCGGATTTCTCTCCGGATGCGTGAGGATCGGTGTCAACCCCTTGTCGCCCAGCCGGCTGAAGCATTCCGGAAGATTATTGGGAATGCTGTAATTGCTCAGCTCGATCAGCAGATAGTTCGTATTGCCGATCGTGTACGTCTGCGGCAGTTCCAACGCGCGCTCCAGGTTTTCGTAGGAAAGATGAAAGTCGCAGCCCAGGCTGAATTCCGGCACCGGCCCGACGCGCTCCCGCAATTCATCGAGCAGTTCCTGCAAATAATCTCGCTCATAAAGATAGCGGCTGTTGGCGTGCGGCGTGGCAACCGTGTGCGTAATCCCGTCAGCCGCCGCCATGCGGCACATTTCGACCGCGGCCTCCCAGGATTTCGGCCCGTCGTCAACCTCCGGCAAAATATGGCAGTGAATGTCGATCATCCGGCGATCTTTCGATTAAACCACATTCAGTTTAAACTGCCGTGTTTTACAAATGCCGCGCGAGGTTCCGGACAGGCCGCATCTCATTGCATGAGAGACCCAATTACGTCCGGTGCAGTTGCGCATTTTATGGGTTCTCGTGCACGATAGTATTTCTACCGTCAGACATTCGATCTCGCACGCAGGAGCAATATGAGCTTTTTTGGGGCGGCGCGCGCCGCGCAGGTGTGTCATAAGGGTCGTCGCCGGCTTTCCGCCATCGTCGCTATTGTCGCCGTGCTTTCCGTCGCCGGTTTTCTTCTGTCCTGCGGCGGCGGCAAGCAGGTCCCCCAGTTCGGGCAGCACCAGAACATCTACGTCACCCTGCCCGGTCAGGGCTCCGTTCTCCTGATGCAGATCAACACCATCACCGGCGAAATTACCGCCGTCGCGCAAACCCCTCAGGTCGGCGGAACATCGCCGCTGGGATTGGCCGAGCTGAATAAATCCCTCTATGTCGCGAACTCGGGCACGAATACCATTTCACAATTCGATATCGCCACTGACGGAAGCCTGGCTCAGAACACGCCCCCGACCCAGGCCGGCGCCGCGCCGCACTCCGTTATCATCGACCCTTCCGGGAAATACCTGCTGGTTACCAACAGCCTCTCCAATGACGTTTCAGTGTTTTCTATCGATTCGAGCAGCGGCGCTCTTACCGCCGTTCCCAACTCGCCCTTCCCCATAGGCGCCGGGCAGAGCGGTCCAGCCGAGATTCTCATTCCGCCCTCCGGCGACCTGGCCTACGTGAGCTGTCCGGGCAACGGCACCGTGACCGCCTTCACGTTCTCTCCATCCACCGGACAACTCGCCCAGATTCAGGGTTCGCCTTACTATTCGGGCGCGGGCGCATCCGGGCTGGCCACCGATAACGCCGGCACCCATCTTTACGTTGCCAACGCTACTGCCATCAACAATCCGCAAACCACCATCGGCAACATCTCCGGCTACAACATCAACCAGACTCAGGGAGCGGGTTACGGCACGCTCTCGCCGATTACCGGCTCCCCATTCACCTCTATCGCCGGTAACAACCCGACGGTTCTTGTGTACGCAACTACCGGCAACTTCTTGTTCGCGACCACCGCCGGCTCCAATTACAGCGTCTGGGCTTTCACCATTGACAGCCAGACCGGGAGGTTGACACCCACCGTCAACTCGCCCTTCAGCGTGGTGGCCGGCAACTTGTTCGCGGTCATCGACAACGTCGGCGGCTTCTTCTATATCGGCAGCCCTACGGGCATTCAGGGTTACACCTACGACCAGAACACCGGCCAGCCAACCGTCATCAACAAATCGCCATTCTCGACGAACGGCGTGTCCCCGGGAAGAATGGTCATCTCTCCGTAGCGCGACGCACAAATTGCCGCCCCGCGCCCCTTCGCTACGACAACTCTTGACTGAATCTAGGGCTGACTCCCGATACCCGCCATTCGCACGCCCGCGCAAAATAGGTCATCGGCGCGATTGATCCGGTTTCCGAATGCCGTCACAAATCGCGCGGGAAGCGATGGAGGTTTCCGAATGAGATCGAGAATTACGCTTTTAGCGGTTATCCTGGCATGCGGAATTTGGGCCGCCGCGCAAACCAGTGGTACGGGCAGCGCCCCGGGGCAAGGGACATCAAGCCAACAGCCCGGTACCACAACGCAACAACCGGGCGCTCCGCAGACCCAATCGCCCGGCACAACACAGCCGGGCTCGACTCAACCCCCAACCAACCAGAACCCAACTCCGGGGACCGTAACTCCGCCGCCCGACACGACTCCGACGCCAGGCACCACGCCCGGCACCGTGGCTCCGAACTCGACCCCGGGAACGACGCCCCCTCCCGACACGGCCAGCCCGAACTCAACAACTCCTGGCACAACGCCCGGCACAACGCCCGGTAGCAACCCGAGTGCGAATCCGCCGAGCCCGAATCCGCCCAGCACACCGCCTCCGGCGAATACGCCGCCTCCGCCGCCTCAGCTATAAAGATGCAGGCTCCGGGCCGCAGAAGAGCCGCTTTCGGGCGGCTCTTTTGTATTGGCTGCAACTGACTCGCCCATGCGATCGTCCCGAAGAATTTCCTGCCAATGTGATCTGGATCACTGCCGAATGTGCAGCCGCCGCGCGATAAGGTTGTGTAGCGCGGACACTCTTGTCCGCGTGTTTCCGGCGGCGGAGCATCGCGCCAAAGATGCTCGCGCCACACGACTGGAGCGCTCTCTATGTGCCTGGCAATTCCAGGGAAGATTCTCAGTCAGGACGACCTCGGCTTCGCCCGCACCGGCCGTGTCGATTTCGGCGGCATCGTGCGCCAGGTGCGCCTTGACTTCGTCCCCGAAGCCGCGCCCGGAGACTACGTCCTCGTCCACGTAGGCTTTGCCATCGGCAAGATCGACGAAGAAGAAGCCCACCGAACCTACGAGGCCCTCGCCGAGTTGGGTGCCCTGCAGGACGAACTCCCGCCGGAAGAAGGCGTGAATTAGCACTCCCGGGCTTCGCAAAAACCGGCTTCCGCCGAAATCACTCCCCCTTGTGACGAGCATCACCGAGTGGTGGTTAATCCAGCCGTACAGTGAAACTCGCAGCGGGTTTCCCCTCGCCCGCGGCGGTGGGTTCCCCTAAACGAGCACCCGTGAAATTCCTGGACGAATACCGCAATGCCGGCATCGCCCGTCGCCTGGTCGCCGGGATCGAGCGCGAGGTGCGCGGCCATTGGGTGCTCATGGAGATCTGCGGCGGCCAGACCCATACCATCATGCGTTACGGCCTCGACGAACTGCTGCCCCCGAACATCGAACTCGTCCACGGTCCCGGCTGCCCCGTCTGCGTCACTCCGCTCGAAACTATCGATAAAGCCCTCGAACTCGCGGCCCGGCCTGAAGTAATTCTCGTCTCCTACGGTGACATGCTGCGCGTGCCCGGTTCGGCAGCCGATCTCTTCACCGTCAAGGCGCGCGGCGGTGATGTGCGCATCGTCTATTCCCCGGCCGAGGCGCTGAAGATCGCGCGCCAGAATCCCGAACGCAAAGTTGTTTTCCTCGCAGTCGGTTTTGAGACGACCGCGCCCGCAAACGCCATGGCCGTCTGGCAAGCGCGCCAGGAGAACATCGGAAACTTTTCCGTGCTCGCGTCGCACGTGCTCGTGCCGCCGGCAATTCGCGCCCTCATGACCTCGCCCGATTGCCGCGTCAACGGCTTCATTGCGCCCGGCCACGTTTGCGCCGTCATGGGCTACCAGGAATACGAATCGCTGGTGCGCGACTTCCACATTCCCATTGTCGTCGGCGGCTTCGAGCCCGTCGACCTTCTCGAAGCTGTCCTGATGCTGGTGCGACAGCTCGAGAAGGGCGAAGCTCGAGCCGAGAATCAGTATGTGCGCTCGGTCAACTATCGCGGCAATCTGCCCGCCCAGCGGGTAGTGCAGGAAGTCTTCGAGATCGCCGACCAGAAGTGGCGCGGTATTGGCACGATTCCGGCCAGCGGCCTGCGCATCCGCGACGAATATGGCGACTACGACGCCTCACGCCTCTTCGGGCTAGCCTCGATCACGGTAGAAGAGCCAGCCGAATGCATCAGCGCCCAGGTTCTGCAGGGATTGAAGAAGCCCACGGACTGTCCAGCCTTCGGCATGCGTTGCACGCCGCAGAATCCGCTGGGCGCGCCCATGGTCTCCTCGGAAGGCGCCTGCGCCGCCTATTACAACTATCGCCGCCACGGAAAGGAGTTGGGAGCCACGAAATAGTAGCGAGTTATTAGTTGTTAGTTTTCGCGTGTGCGAGCAACTAGCAACTGGCAACTAGCTACTCGCAACTAGCAACCTGCCGACATGGACGACAACACCAACTCGCTCGCCCAACTCACCTGTCCGGCGCCTCATCCGGTCAAGGACACGATCCTGCTTGGCCACGGAAGCGGCGGTCGCCTCAGCGCCGAGCTCATGCGATCGGTATTCCTGCCTGCCTTTGGCAATCCCGTGCTCGACCGGCTCGACGACCAGGCAATCGTCAAGGTGAAAGACGCGCGGCTCGCCTTCACCACCGATTCTTTCGTCGTCAAGCCACTCTTCTTTCCCGGCGGAGATATCGGCTCGCTCGCCGTTCATGGCACGGTCAACGATCTCGCCATGGGCGGAGCCACTCCCCTGTTCCTTAGCGTCGCTTTCATCATCGAGGAAGGACTGTCGATCGATCTGCTGCGCCGCGTCGTCGATTCCCTCCGCGCCGCCGCCAAGAACGCCGGCGTGCAGATCGTGACCGGCGATACCAAAGTCGTCGAGAAAGGCTGTGGCGACCAGCTCTTCATCAACACGACCGGCATGGGCCTGGTTCCCGATGGCCTCGAACTTTCCGCCAATCGCGCGCGCCCCGGAGACAAGGTTCTGCTGAGCGGATCGATTGGCGAACACGGCATCGCGATTCTCGCGCAGCGCGAGGGACTCGAGTTCGAGTGTCCGGTGCAGAGCGATAGCGCAGCTCTGCACAATCTTGTCGCCGCGATGCTTCGCGCAAATACCGGCAATGCGATTCGCGTGCTGCGCGATCCGACGCGCGGCGGCGCTTCGAGCACTCTCAACGAGATAGCCGAGCAGTCGCGAGTTGGCATCCAACTGCAGGAAAGCGCAATCCCGGTCCGCGAAGAAGTGCGCGGAGCGTGCGAGATGCTTGGGCTCGATCCACTTTATGTGGCCAACGAAGGCAAGCTGATCGCGATCGTCGCGCCGCAACAGGCGGAAGCTGTGCTCAACGCCATGCGCAGCGATCCGCTGGGCCGGAAAGCGCAGATCATAGGAACGGTTGTTGAATCCCCGTCGCCAATCGTGACCATCCGCACCGAGCTAGGCACCTCGCGCTGCGTCGATATGTTGGCCGGAGATCAATTGCCGAGAATCTGTTGAAAGAGCTGCCGGCTTCGAGCCGTCCGCTGGGTTTTCTATGCACGAGATGGGAATTGCCAGTTCGATCCTGGAAGGCGTCGAGAAGGAATTGCGCCTTCGTCCCGGCTCGCGCGCCATCACGATTGGCGTTCGCATCGGCCAACTTGCGGGCGTCGATCCCGACGCCTTGAACTTCGCCTTCGAGGCTCTCACTCTCGAAACCCCTCTCGCGGGGCTCAAACTCGAGGTCGAGTATGTCGCTCCGCGCAGCGTTTGCCGCGGCTGCCGGCTGGAGTTCGCGGTCCGCGATTACGAATTGCTCTGCCCCGGCTGCGGCAGTCTCTGCACCGATCGCGTCGGCGGCGACGAACTCCTCTTTACATATCTGGAAATCGAAGAGCCGGACTCCGCGGAACCGAATTCCGCCAATACGGAAGCAGTGGAGGCACAAACAAAATGAACCGCGTTCCAATGGAAGGAAAAGTCCTGAATGAAAACGCCCGCGTGGCGGCGGAACTGCGCGAGCGCTTCCGCGAACATCGCGTTTTCGTCGTCAATCTGATCAGCTCTCCGGGATCGGGCAAGACCACCCTGCTCGAAAAAACCCTCGAGAATCTTCCCAGGGACGCGCGCGTCGCCGTCCTCACCGGCGACCTCCAGACCGAAAACGATGCCAATCGCCTCAAACGCTATGGCTACCCCGTCAAGCAGATCGTCACCGGAGGCACCTGCCATCTCGACGCGCGCATGATCGAGAAGCACATCGCTGCCTGGGACCTCGCTCACCTCGACATCCTCATCATCGAAAACGTGGGCAACCTCGTATGCCCGTCGAGCTACGATCTCGGCGAATCGGCCAAAATCGTCTTGCTCAGCGTGACCGAGGGCGAAGACAAGCCGCTGAAATATCCGTCCATCTTTTTCAAGTCAGAATTGATGGTGCTGACCAAGACCGATCTGCTGCCCTACGTTCCGTTCGACGCTGAGCTGGCGGTAGCGAACGCTCGTCGCGTCCATCCTGAAATGCAGGTGGTGAAAGTTGCCAGCCTGGCCGGCGATGGCTTGCGCGAATGGATGGATTGGATCGAAAAGCGAAAGCAGGCGTTCCTGGCGGAATTCGCCGAGCCCGCCATTCCCGGCTGACCGCCGCCTCGGCTGAAACGCGGGTCGATCTAGCGAACCAGCCTATCCACAACCGCGCCGTCACTCGCAACCAGTTCGATCGCCAGCGCCAACTGCCCGTCGGCGTGCGTCGAGCAACTCAGGCAGGGGTCGTAAGCCCGGATCACCGCTTCCACGCGGTTCAGCATCCCTTCTTCCAGTTTGTCCGCGCGTACAAAATGCCGCGCCACTTGCAGGATGCTCCGGTTCATCGCCAGCGAGTTGTGTCCCGTCGCAATAATCAGGTTGGCCCATTGCATCGAGCCATCTTCATCGATCTTGTAATGATGGATCAGCGTCCCGCGCGGCGCTTCCGCCACGCCCACGCCTTCGCTGGCGTTCGGACGCGCAATCGCCCGCACGTGCTTCGACAAAATTTCCGGATCGTCCAGCAACTGCTGCATGCGCTCCACGCAATAAAGAATTTCGATCAGCCGCGCATGATGATAGTGGAACGAGCTCAGCACCGCCGTCCGCTGAATCTCATGGAACTCCGCCATCTCCTGATCCGCGCGCCGCGTCCCGAACCGGTCGGCAATATTCAGCCGCGCCAGCGGCCCCACGCGGTAGATTCCGTCCGGATATCCTTTCGGCTTGTAATAAGTCGATTTGCAGTACGAGAACGGCTCGACCTTTTCGCCGATGAAATCGAGATAAGTCGCCGGGTCCAGCCCGCTCGCAACCACATATCCGCGGGCGTCGACGATGCGAATCTTTCCGTCGTAGAACGTCAGCCCGCCATCGTCCTTCACAATCCCGAGAAAGAGCGTCGGAAAATTCCCGAATGCGCGGATCTCTTCGCGAAACTTCTCCGTGATGCTCTTGAACCACTCCAGCGTGAGCTGAGCGATGGTCAGCATCTCCGGCAGGTCGACAAGAATCGCATCCCGGTTCTCCACGGAAAGAGGTTCGCTCACCCCGCCCGGCACGATCCACGCCGGATGAATGCGCTTTCCGCCCAGCCGCTCGATGATCTTCTGCCCATACTGCCGCAGCCGGATTCCGTTCCGCGCGATCTCGGGATATTGCGCCGCTACTCCAAACACATGCCGCTTCGCCGGGTCCGAATCGAATCCAAAAATAAAATCGGGGGAGGACAAATGGAAAAAGCTCAATGCGTGTGACTGCAAAACCTGCGCCAGCCCAAAGATGCGCCGCAGCTTCTCCGCCGGCCGCGGAATCTTCACCGCCAGCAGCGCGTCGCAAGCCTTCGCCGACGCGATCAGATGGCTCACCGGGCAAATCCCGCACGTCCGCGCCATCAGCGACGGCATCTCGGTAAACGGGCGCCCCTCGCAGAACTTCTCGAACCCGCGGAACTGCGTGACGTGAAACTGTGCGTCCGCCACGCGCCCGTGCTCGTCCATGAACAGCGTGATCTTCGCGTGCCCTTCAATCCGCGTTACCGGATCGATGCGGATCGTCTTCCGCTTCGCCTCACTCGCGCCCGCGCCCTTCACTTCCGTCTGCGCCACGTTCCACAAACCTTTCTTCGACGTGAAAAACTTCGACGCCCAAACCCGCGCCCTTCATCTCCAGAACTACGTTGCGAAACTACGCCCCGAACCGCGTCTTCTCGCTCACGTTCGGAGTCCGCCCCTCAATCAATTCCGTCAGCGCATAAAAAATCGTGTCTGCCGAAGGCGGGCATCCCGGAATAAACACGTCCACCGGCACCACCTCATGCACCGGCCGCACCTTTTCGAGCAGTGCCGGAATCACGTCAGTCGGCACGCCCGGATCGAGCGTTACCGTCTCCACATACGCGCGGTCCAAACTCATTTGCAGCGGAAACTGGTTTCGCATCGACGGCACGTTCGCCGTCACCGCGCAGTCGCCCAGCGACACCAGCGTCTTCGTCCGCGACCGGATCAGCTGGATTTTGTGCAGATCCTCTTCCGACGACACCGCGCCTTCCACCAGCGCAATATCCACATCCGGAGGAAATTCCTTGTGATCGACCAGCGGCGAGTAAACCAGTTCCGCTTTTTCCGCCACCGTCAGCAGCCGCTCATCCAGATCCAGAAACGACATATGGCAGCCCGAGCAGCCATCGAGCCATACCGTCGCCAGGCGAAGCTTGCTCACTCGTACTCCTCGCGCATCTGCGTCAGGTAAGGCAGGAACTGCCGCCGCTTCAGCATCTCTGCCACCGACTTGCCTTTTTCAAACAGCGCCCCCGTCGGGCACACGTGCACGCACTTGCCGCATCCCGTGCAGGTTTCCGACGATCCCCACGGCTCGGCCAGGTCCGTGATCACCAGCGAATTGATCCCCCGCCCCATCACGTCCCAGGTATGCGCGCCCTCGACTTCCTCGCACACGCGCACGCACCGCGTACACAAAATGCAGCGGTTGTGATCCACCGAGAACCGGTCATGCGACGCGTCCACGCTCAAGTTCGGATAGCGGTACCGGAAATGAACGTGCGTGATGTCCAGCTTCTGTGCCAGCGCCTGCAACTCGCAATGCCCGTTCGAGACGCACACCGAGCACACGTGATTGCGCTCGGTAAAAAGCAGTTCGAGAATGTTCTTGCGGTATTTCCGCAACTGCTCGGAGTCCGTCTTGACCTCCATGCCCTCTTCCACCAGCGTCGAACACGCCGGCAAAAGCCGCCTCGATCCTTTCACTTCCACCAGGCACAGCCGGCAAGCGCCCACCGGCGACAGCCCCTTCAGATCGCACAGCTTCGGAATAAAAATCTTGTTCTGCCGTGCTACGTCGAGGATCGTCTCGTCCTGCCGCGCGCTAAAATCCCGGTCGTCGATCTTGAGCGTCTTGATGGTTGAGGCGCGGATCATTGTGCCTCCCCTTTGCCATCCGTCTTCGCGCCCGCAAGCGCGTTCTCCGGCGCAGGCTCTTCTTCCGCCTTGCACACGCCCGCCGGGCAGCGATGCTCCTCGATGTGCGCTTTATATTCGTCGGCAAAATAGCGCAGCGTGCTTAACACCGGATTCGGCGCCGATTGCCCCAGCCCGCACAGGCTCGTATTCCTCAACAGGTCCGCCAGTTCTTCAAGCTGCGGAATATCTCCCGCCGCGCCCCGCTGTTGCGTGATCTTCGTCAGCAATCCATGCATGTGGAACGTCCCTACGCGGCACGGTATGCACTTGCCGCAAGACTCGCCCGCGCAGAAGTCCATAAAGAAGCGCGCCACATCAACCATGCACGAAGCGTCATCCATCACGATCATGCCGCCCGAGCCCATGATCGACCCGGCCTTCGCCAGGTTCTCGTAATCGACCGGCATGTCCAGAAATTCTTCCGGCAGGCATCCGCCCGAAGGTCCGCCCGTCTGCACCGCTTTAAACTTCCGGCCCTCCGCCATCCCGCCGCCGATCTCGAACACCATCTCGCGCAGCGTCGTGCCCATCGGCACTTCCACCAGCCCGGTATTGTTGATGCTTCCCGCCAGCGCAAAAACCTTCGTCCCTTTGCTCTTCTCCGTCCCAATCTGCGCATACCACTCGCCGCCATTGCGGATAATCGGCGGAACGCTGGCGAACGTCTCCACGTTATTGATCAGCGTCGGCAGCCCAAACAGCCCTTCCATCGCCGGATACGGCGGCCGCGACCGCGGCAGCCCGCGCCGCCCTTCGATCGACGCCAGCAGCGCCGTCTCCTCGCCGCACACAAACGCGCCCGCTCCCAGCCGCACCTCCAGCCGAAAACTCAACCGGCTGCCGCAGATATTGTTCCCCAGCAGCCCCAGCCGCTCCGCCTGCTTGATCGCATTCCGCAGCCGCTTCACCGCCAGCGGATACTCCGCGCGCACATACAAATAACCTTCCGACGCACCCACCGCGAACGCCGCAATCAGCATGCCCTCAATCACGCGGTGCGGATCGCTCTCCAGCACGCTGCGATCCATGAACGCCCCCGGATCGCCCTCGTCCGCGTTGCAGACCACAAACTTCTTCTCGCCCGGCGCCTTCGAAACCGTGCTCCACTTCAGCCCCGTCGGATATCCCGCGCCGCCGCGCCCGCGCAGCCCGCTCTTCGTCACTTCCGCCACCACCTGCGGCGGCGTCATGTCGCTCAAAGCCTGCATCAGCGCCGTGTATCCGCCCGCCGCGATGTAATCCTCAATCCGCTCCGGATCGATGTTCCCGGAATTCTCCAGCACCACTTTCTTCTGCTTCTGGAAGAACGGCACATCCGTCGGGCACACCAGCCGGTCCACGCGCCCCTGCTCCAGGCTGTCGACGATCGCCCCGGCGTCTTCGCCCTTCACGCCCTGATACATCGTGTGATTGCCCACCGCCACCAGCGGCCCGTTCGCGCACAGCCCCATGCAGCCGACGCCCTTCACCTCGCACTGGCAATCGCCGCCGTGCTTCTCTTTGCGCTCCGCCAGATCTTTTTCCAGTGCCGACTTCACGCCTTCGCTCTGGCAACTCACGCAGCCCGCCGCCATGCACACTTTGATCGTGTGTTTGAACTTCGCCTGGCGCTCGCGCTCGGCTTCCGCTATCTGTTCAAGTTCTTCAGGAGACATGCGACTTCCATTGGGCCAGCCGTTCGCGCAGCCCTTGCGGCGTCACCTTGCCGGCAACATCGCGGTCGTAAACCACCGCCGGAGCCAGTCCGCACGATCCCAGGCACCGCGCTCCCAGCACCGAAACTTTTCCATCCGCGGTAGTCTGCCCCGGCACCACGCCCAGTTCCTGCTTGATCGTCGACAGGAGTTGCGGCGCGCCCTTGATGTAGCACGCCGTTCCGATGCACACCACGCAGGTGTGCTCGCCCGGCGGCTTCAACGAAAAGAAGTGATAAAAGGTCGCGACGCCATAAGCGCGGCTCAAGGGCACGCGCAACGTCCGTGCCACAAACCGCAAGGCATCGATATCCAGGTAGCCAAACGCCTCCTGCACCGTGTGCAGAGACTCGATCAACCCGCGCGGGCTATTGCCCATGCGGCGCATCGTGGCTTCCACAAGTTTCCAACGTTTATCGGCGTTCGGAGGAACGGGGCGGGCAGGATCCAAGGCGACTGGCACGCGTGCAACTGTCCTTCTGCCGGCTCACGCGGTCTCATGCGCGAACCAACAAAAAGAGTCTACGTATCCATCAGGAGAAACAATGTGACACCGCTCACAAGGAGGAAGTGAGTCAGTACACCTTTGAAGATGTCCTTCAGTGGCTACGTTCTTTCGCTCCCTGAAAACAATAAAGAAAAGTAATAAAGAAGATCGCGCGCCCATCCATCGAATCGCGACTCTCTGCGCACTCTGCGGCAGTTCTCAGCGCCCTCTGCGGTTCAAGATTTTTTTTAGATTGCTGGAAACATCCCCATGTTTCCAATCCGACACTCAATTCGACGGTGCCCCATTCAAGCCCTCCGTTGGCCTGAGTGGGGAAAGCAAGAAGTACATCGCCGAGGGAGTCGAAGCAGTCAAGGGTGTCAAGGGTGTTGAGGGAGTCGAAGCAGTCAGAAGGTCCCCACGGTGCCCGACGGTGCCCCATTCAAGCCCTCCGTTGGCTTGAGTGGGGAAAGCAAGAAGTACATCGCCGAGGGAGTCGAAGCAGTCAAGGGTGTCAAGGGTGTTGAGGGAGTCGAAGCAGTCGAAGGTCCCCACGGTGCCCGACGGTGCCCCATTCAAGCCTTCCGTTGGCTTGAGTGGGGCCTTCCCAACTCAGGCCTCTTCCGCATTCCTGACAAAAGTCGAGTCGCCCCGATCTCCCCCGCAGGAAAGGTGCCCGTTGTTATCGCGTAAGCAGCAAAGAAAAAGTGAGTGTCTCGTTCTCCCGCCTTTGATGCACAAGCCGATGAGAAAGCAGTGGCCTCATCCAGTCCCGCAGGGGCGACCCAGCTTAGCCCAGCGCCTCGGCGCCGGGTGAAGTGCGAAAGATGATTCAAGTCCCGGAGAGGGAGGCCCATGTTTTGGGGTGGCGCAGCGCCAGCGCCTCGGCGCCGAAGGCCGAGTGCAAATCGAGTGCGAACGGGCGGCAAAAAGCCGGACGGTGCCCCATTCAAGCCTTCCTTTGGCTTGAGTGGGGCCTTCCCGACTCACACCCTTCCCAGCATTTTGGCGAAAGCATTATCCC
>Ga0335069_10000463_pt1 | contig 68612 bp, 53 predicted proteins | sample Lox_Sample_11_FD_206714 | JGI IMG/M metagenome (GOLD analysis project Ga0335069, IMG submission 206714) | Soil microbial communities from Loxahatchee National Wildlife Refuge, Florida, United States - Lox_Sample_1.1 | ecosystem: Environmental > Terrestrial > Soil > Wetlands | place: USA...
GGTCGGTTATCTTCATAAGCCGCTCGAAGAAGACGATCTGTTGCAGTGTCTTCATTCGGCTCTCGATCGTGGGACTCAGTCGGACGAGAGTCCGTGAATCCCTTTTTTCCTTGCTGACACGGTGAGCTGAAAACGGCTTGTTGGCCTACGACGATTTGCCGCTCGGCAAGGCGACATGGAAAATCGTCCCGTAGGGGCTGTTGGCAGATGCGTGAAGGCTCCCCCCGTGGGACTCGACGATCGCCCGGCAAATGGCAAGCCCTATTCCCATTCCCTTCGATTTTGTCGTGAAGAAGTACTCGAAGATGCGGTCTCTGTCCTTTTCATCTATTCCCGTCCCGGTGTCTTCGACAGTCACCACAACGGTGGACCCCCGACGGAGATCAGAGCTGATCCGCAGCCGCCGTTCATGATCGGTGACGGCGTGCATCGCTTCGATTGCGTTCGTAATCAAATTTACAAACACTTCTTCTAATAGCGCGCGACTACCAAACAACTGTGGGAGAGCATCCCGCAGCTCAGTCGCCACCAGTATTCGGTGTGTGCGCAGATCGGTATCGAGGGTCGTCACTGCTTGTCGAACCACTTCGTTCACATTGAGCCATGTTCGTCGATCGAGGTCCCTCTTGTATAATGAGCGGATACTGTCGATCACTTCGGCGGCGCGGTGAGCACTGCGGACCACGCTCTCAATTGCGGCACGTGCTTCATCGCGGTCTGATTTTTCGATAAAGCGCAAGGCTGCGCCGCCGTCCAGGGCAATTGATGTCAGCGGCTGCTTAAGCTCGTGAGCCATCGCCGCCGCCATACCGTCCATGGCGACCTCACGCGCCTCTCGGGCGTTTCGCTCCCGGATGACCGACCGAGCGAGCTTGGCGTAAAGCGCCGTCGTCTCCGAAAGCAACGCGAGCAACACCGCCATTGTGGCAATGAGCCCATAACCTCTGGCACCGTACCAGCCGAGCGTGAACCGCTCGTTGACAATGAAGCCGCTCATTATCTGGAAAAGCAATTCCGTGAAACACGCGACCATGAGCCATACATCGAGCACGGAACGCCACCGGACACGCAGCAGCGCCAGTGCGAGTACGATCAACGTCAGCTGAACGACGGCGAGCGACATCGCAGGTCCGCGATTCCTGACAACGGTATCAGCAAAGATGATCGGCAGGAGCGCCTCCTTTGCGGTGGCGACCCAGGTCAGTCCGCATACGATCGCAACGACGAGCGCGACGCTCCCAATAACGATCACCAGCAACGAGCGGCCGGAAAAGCTCGTCGTGCTATCTGCGTTCCTGAGCAGCGCATAGGCAATCAGGCCCAGCGAAATACCGAGCCTATAAGAAACAGTAATCAATGCCGCGCTTTGCAGTCCGGCGCCGATGAGCCCGGTCGGAGAAAACCCTCCCGGAAAAACCAACATAAAAGGAATCGTGAGAGACCCAGTAAACAGGTAGCTGATCGCCAGCGCAAAGAGGGCTGTTCGACGCACGACAAAGAATTGAGAAAACAGCAGGGCGCTTGTAATAAGGTCGTTGAGCATCGTTACGGTCAATATGACCAAATAAAAACTGCCGAGCTGCGGCAGCCGGATGTTCGCAAACGGCGCGATCACCAAAAATGTGGCAATAAGCGCCAGCACGATGCCAACTGCCAGTCGAATCTGCACTTTTGACGGCGGCAGTGTGGCTAGGAGAAATTGATTTTCGTCGGACGCCGCGCGCATGACCGAAGAAGCACCCCGGGTCGCGCTGACGGCGTGCACTTGATCGTTCACCCGACGCCTCACACTACCGGCATCTTGCGGTCGTGCGCGGAGCCGTCCTGAGGGATCTTTGGCCAAGTTTTCATTACAGCCTGTGCCGATGATGTTGCTCGGACTTGTATCTTGAAAAAGCGCACCCTACGGGCGCGAACTCTGAAGAGGTCGTGGCCAGCGGCTTGCGGAAGGCGATCGAGACGTTCACAATTCATGAATCGTCTCCGCGCGCGGGTACCGTAAACTCAAAGGTGGCGCCGTGGGGCACGTTCGCGGCGACCCCTAAGGTTCCTCCATGCGCTTCGACAATCGAGCGGCAGATCGATAGGCCTATTCCTAGGCCCTGAGGCTTCGTCGTGTAAAAAGCCTCAAAGGCGCGGTCCGGGTTTTCTGGGGCGAGCCCTGGCCCCGAGTCTTGCACGGCGACGGCGACGGAACCCGAATCAGATGTTGCGGTCTCGATGCGCAATTCCCGCGGCGCTTCACCGGCGCCGCTCATGGCCTCAATCGCGTTGATGATCAAGTTCAGGATCACCTGCTGCAGCTGAACCCGATCTCCCTGAACCAGCGGCAGGCCCTCCGCGAACCGTGCCTCAACCGCGATGCCGTTCTTCGCCGCTTCGGCACGAGTGATGACAATGACTTCGCGGATCGCCTCGTTCATGTCGAAGCTTTCCGTCCGTGGCGGCGCCTTTTTGAGAAGGGCGCGGATCCGGCTGACGACGTCTGCCGCTCGATGGCCGCCTTCCATAATGGACGCGAGCGCCTCCCGCACTTCCTCCAGATCGGGCGGTCGACGATCCAGAAAGTGCAGAGCGGCCTGCGCATTGTTGACCATCGCTCCGAGGGGCTGGTTCACCTCGTGAGCGATCGAGGCCGTGAGCTGCCCCAGCGCGGCGACCCGGTTGGCGTGCGCCAGCTCGGTTTGCACCGTGCGCAACGTCTCGGCGGCGCGCTTGCCCTCGGTGATGTCTTCGCAGACGATCAAGAGTACGGGACGCTCGTTGATCAAAGTGGCTCTGGCGGTCTCCCGAACCCAGATCACATCACCGTTCTTGCGAACCTTGCGCAGCTCCCAGCTCATGGCCTGGCCGAGGTGTTCGAAGCAGGCGGCGGCATTTCTCCGGACGGTGTCACGATCGGCCTGGTGGAATACGTTCTGCACGGGACGGCCGATCAATTCGTCGATCCTGTAGCCGAGCTGCTCGGCGCCAAAGGGATTCACGGAGACGATGATGCCGGCCGCGTCCACCATGAAGTACATGACCGGGTTGTTCTCAAAGACGGCCTTCCATTGCTCCTCGCTCTCGCGAAGAGCCTTCTCGGTCCGTTTGAGCTCGGTCAGATCGAGCACGAACGCGACGCCCTGGTTTCCGCCTTCTTCGAGAGTTGCCGCCCCGCGCAGAATGGGCACACGACTGCCGTCCTTACGGAAGTATTCCTTCTCGGACGGCGGTGAGATTCCGGTTTTCTCGACCTCTTCAATAGCCGCTGCATCTTGGTTGCGCCATTCCGGCGGCGTCAGGTCCATCCAGCGAATGCGCCCCGCGACGAGATCTTCACGGTCGTACCCCACCATCTGGAGAAACGCGTCATTGGCCTCGATGATCCGGCCGTCGAAATCCCAGATGAAGATGCCGATGATATTGGCATCGACCAGGCGCCGGATCTTGGCTTCGCGCTTCGCGCGATCGCGATGGGCGACGTGCAGCTTCGAAGACAGTGCGTTGAACGCGGTGACAACCCGCTGCAACTCGTCCTCGTGGCGGGGCGCGGGGCGCCGCAAATGCAACTCCAACGGCGAGTCATTCATACGGTGGCGGTCGACATCGGCTGCGATGGCGGACAAATGGCGCGTCACGAGATGGTGGAAAAAATAGAGGATGAACAAAGACACCAGGAAGATCGTGACTGCCTGGGTGACCAAAATGATCGACGCGGTGTTTGCAAGCCTACGATAGATACCGGCGAGCGTCGCTTCGACCCGGAGCGTGCCAATCGCCCTGTCCTGCCCCTGGACACTGTAATGCAGCGGATACTCCCGCGCGAACGTAGGGTTTTGGGGATCTCTGCTAAGCTTCACAAAAGGAGGATTGCTGCTGCCATCAGCCTCGCGGACTTCTACGCCACGGATGTCGGGAAGCCGTAGGATCCCTTCAAGTTGAAGCCGCAGTTGCTTTTCGTCGAAGTTCCAGAGACCTTCAGCGAGGCTATCCAAGTATGTTCCGCCGATCTGGTTAAGCCGCAACTCAACGTCGGCGACATCGCGGCGGTATTCGAGATACAACTGAATCGCGGTCAGGATGAGGGTGACGCAGGCGCCGAAGAACAGGACACGGGCCAGCAAGCGCATGCCGATACTATTGCGGGGCAGGGCGAGCGACCGCAAACGTCCCGGCACACACGCCGCGAGCATGCCCGCGAAATTTGGCATTCCGCTCAAGCGGGGCAGCCGCCTTTGAGTGACTCTAAAGTCTCCGTTTGCTGCCATGACCAGAGGGCCCCAACCTGCCGGGCGTGCTCACTCAGCCGTTACATCGTGTCAACGCAAGTATCGCGCGATGATGCGGTCATAGATACCGTCTTGCTTCATTGATGCCATTGCCGCATCGAATTCCTCGGACCATTTGCTCAAGTCGCGAACCTTGGTAAAGGCCAGGTAGGTGGGAACAGCGTCGACCGGCGGCGACATTTCCCTGATCTGTGCGAGCAACTCCAGGCGTCTTGCTGTGTCCAGGGCGACATAGCGATAACTTGGTACGAGATCGACGCGCCCGAACACCAGTTTCTTGAGATTGCTCTCGATACTGTTGGTCTGTTCGACGTTCCGCAATACTCCATCCCTAACGGCCGCATCGAATTGCTCGCCGTAGCTGGTTCCAGTGATTACGCCGATCTTGACGTCCCGCAGTGCGGCGAGGTCACCATCAAAGCTCTGTGTCGATTTCAGCCTCGCGAAAAACGCGATGACCTGTGTGGTCAGGGCCTCTTTCGAAAAGGCGAGAAAGCGTTCGCGCTCCGGCAGCTTGAACGACGAGAAGACGCCATCAACCTTCCCTGTCTCGGCCTCTTCGAGGCAGCGCGCCCAGGGCATCAATTTGACCTCCACCGAATGGCCTGCCCGGCGGTAAGCCTCGGTGACGAGATCGACCAGCATACCTGTCGGCCTGCCGTCGACCAGATACGCGGTCGGCCACGTATCTGCGGCGGCCAGAACCAGTGTGTCGGCGCAAACCGCGCTGGCCGTTATTGCGAGAAAAACCGACACAATGAGCAGGCAAGCCAGTGCTTTCTTGGTCTGTCGAGCCATCGCGCTCAATTGCGCCCAGGCCACCGCCCGCCGGCCTCCGCCCTGGCAGCAGAGGCTAAGCAGGAGCGCTCCGACCGAATTGGCTCTTTGATTAGAGGCTAAAGACATGGTCCCTAATGACATTCACGATTCATGAACCGTCTGGGCGCGTGGGTACCGTAAACTCAAAGGTGGCGCCGTGGGGCACGTTCGCGGCGACCCCCAAGGTTCCTCCATGCGCTTCGACAATCGAGCGGCAGATCGATAGCCCTATTCCCAGGCCCTGAGGCTTCGTCGTGTAGAAAGCCTCAAAGGCGCGGCTCAAGTTTTCCGAACCAAGCCCTGGCCCCGAATCCTGCACGGCGACGGCGACGGAATCCGATCCGGATTTTGCGGTCTCGATGCGCAATTCCCGCGTCCCTTCACCGACGTCGCTCATGGCCTCAATCGCGTTGATGATCAGGTTCAGCATTACCTGCTGCAGCTGGACTCGATCTCCGTGAACCGGCGGCAAGCCCTCCGCAAGCCGTGCCTCAACCGCAATGCCGTTCGTCGCTGCTTCGCCGCGAGTGACGACAATCACCTCGCGGATCGCCTCGTTCATATCGAAGCTTTCCAGCCGTGGTGGCGTCTTCTTGACAAAGGCGCGGATCCGGCTGACGACATCCCCCGCTCGATAGCCGTTTTCAACGATCGACGCGAGCGCCTCCCGCACTTCCTCCAGATCGAGCGGTTGACGGTCCAGAAAGCGCAGAGCGGCGTTGGCATTGTTGACCATCGCTCCCAGGGGCTGGTTCACCTCGTGAGCGATCGAGGCGGTCAGCTGCCCCAGCGCGGCGACACGGTTGGCGTGCGCCAGCTCCGTCTGCACTTCGCGCAACGTCTCGGCGGCGCGCTTGGCCTCGGTGATATCCTCGGACACGACCAAGACGACGGGTCGGTCCTTGAGCAACATCGCTCGGCCCGTCTCGCGAACCCAGAGCACCCCGCCGTCCTTGCGCAGCTTGCGCAGCTCCCAAGTCTTCGTTCGTCCGGGATGTTCGAGGCAAGAGGCCTTATTCCTCAGGGCGCTCTCTCGGTCGGCCTCGTGAAACAGGATCTGCACGGGACGGCCGATCAATTCGTCGACCCCATAGCCGAGCTGCTCGGCACCAAAGGGGTTGACCGAGATAACGGTGCCGGACGCGTCCACCATGAAGAACATGGTGGGGTTGTTCTCGAAGACGGCTTTCCATTGCTCCTCGCTTTCACGAAGTGCGGCTTCCGAGCGCTTGCGCTCGGTCAAGTCAAGGACGAAGGCCACTCCTTCGCTCCCGCCTTCTTCGAAGACCGCCACGCCGATCAGCACGGGCACGCAGCTGCCGTCTTTCCGGAAGAACTCCTTCTCGTACGGCTGCGCGAACCCGGTTCTGTTCAGCTCGGCCACGACCTGCACGGTGCGGTCGCTCCATTTCGACGGCGTCAAGGCCGTCCAGCGCAGGCGATTGGAGGCGAGATCGTCACGGTCGTACCCTACAATCCGGAGAAACGCGTCGTTGGCCTCGAGAATCCGACCTTCGAAATCCCAGATAAAGATGCCGATGATGTTGGCGTCGACCATGCGCCGGATCTTGGCTTGGCGCTGTTCGAGATCGCGATAGAGCTGGGTGTTCTGCAGTGCGATTGCGGCCTGCGAGGCGAGCAGCTTCAGCACCGCGGTCCGGGCTGGCGCAAAGACCCCAGGAGCCAGGTTGTTCTCGAGGTACAGCACACCGATGAGCTTGGCCTGATTGAGCAGTGGCAGGCAGAGAACTGAACGGGCCCGGCGCTGACAGATGTACGGATCCGCGACGAATTGGGATTGAGCCGCGGCGTCGTCGAGAATGACGCTCTCGGACGTGTGCAAGACATAGCGGAGGATCGATTCCGGCAGCGCGGTTGCGGTCGCGGGGTCGTCCCGCTGATGCACGACGATCGTGTGGCCGGTCGTGGCTTCTGCCGCGATTCGTGGTTCAGTGCCGCGCAAAAATATAAGGAGCCCGCGCTCGGCCCCCGCCTGCTCGAGTGCGGTGCGCATCAGCGTATCGAGCAGCTTCTCCAGAACGATCTCGCCCGACACAGCCTGCGACACCTTGATCACCGTCGCGAGGTCGAGGTGATCGATTGGCGCCCCAATCGTGCTCGTCGGGCCAGGAACCGGCCCATCTTGCCGGAAATGCGGATACAATTGATCGAGTTGCCGAACCTTTCCATCGGCGCCCCATCGGAGATATCCGCGGCGGGCATCCTGCCAATACACCCGGGCAATCTTCTCGAAGCCATGTGCCGCATAGAAGCGCGCGGCGAGTTCGTTCGCGAGAGCCTCGCTGTGGACAAAACCGCTAGCGCTGGCGGACTTGATCGCTCGCTCGTAAAGTTTCATCGCATGAAGGGAGCGACCTTCTATGCGAGCAATTTCTGCACCGACAAGCGAAGCGCTATGTTCGAAATTTTCAGGGCAATGTTGTGCCCATGTTTCGAGTTGCTTATGGTGATCGCGTAACTCCGCCAAGAGACGCGGGCGGTTTTGAATCGGTAGTGTATCGTGAGACGCAGACCCTGCGAGCGCCGCAAAAAAATGATACTCGGCGATCTCAAGGTGGGAAGGGATCGTCCAAAGAAACGGCCCGACTTTAGTGGCTGCCTCAGTCGCAGCCGGCAAGTCCCCAGCAAAGAAGCGAGCTTGCAGCTTGCGGACCCAATACCAGCCGATCGCGACGGCCATGCCGGGGTCTTCGTCCAGATGGCGCTCGAAGTCGCGCTCATCGAAGCCTTCACCGTCGAAGGAAGACAAGCGCGGCGTGAGGCCGCGCAACGCCAAGATGAACCTGAGCTGTCCGGTAATGATATCAACAATAAGACCAAAACGTGCCTTGAGGGCGGACTCGCGCTGCCTCTCCGCTTCTCGCTGGACATCCGCCAGAGGATCGCCTGTGGCGAGGAGCGCCGAGATGAGGTTGCAGCCGCAGTAGCCAGCAAAGGTGAGATCGCCAACTTCGCTTGCGGCATCGAGGGCGCGCCGCACCCACGCTGGACCGAACCGGGCGTGCTTCATCCATGGATTGACCACGTGTGAAAAGTCGAGGTAGACCCGGGCGCGGAAACGGTCGAGACCCCGTTTTTCGACCAAGTCGAGCCCAAGCTGGCCGAATTCGAACGCAGCGGGGTAATTATCGAAATCCGGCCCAAGAAGCAGTCCAAGCCACACATAGGCCAGGCACGATCCGTCGCTGTTTCCGTGTTGCAGGCTGACATTCGCCATATGTGCGACGATCAGGCGAAAGAGATTTCGATCGGTGAAAAGAGCCGGCGGCAGGAGCGCTGCGAGAACATTCATCGTGGCATGCAGCTCCGGATCTTTCATCAGCGGTAAGTCGATGAGTTCCGGTATCGAGCGGCTTCCGAGCTGTGCCCAGATTCGCTCGAACTCCTGCTGCACATCTTCCATGGTCGGGTGTATCGACCAGGGCACGCCGACGCTGTGGAGGTAGTGGAGCCCCGCCTCGACAGCGTGGTCGGTCCGATCCAACGTGGTGAAGAGGTTCACGCGCACGCAGGTCAGGGCGGCGAGCTCGGCGCGGCTGAGGACCCGATGCGACAGCATCTCGAGGCACTCTTCCGCCGCTGGCAGATTGCCGGTCAAATACTCGGATTCGGCGCGGTTCAACTCCAGCGCGAAGGCAAGCTCATGCAGGCGATTCCAGCCGTCATCCGGGAGCAACGCGGCGCCGGTCGTAAAGTAGGTAAGGGCTGAAGCGTACGCGCTCGACGCCTTGGCGCGTTTGCCGGCGATCAAGTTGAGTTCGGCAAGCTGCTCGCGCTCCTCCGCCGTTGTTATAAGAGCGGCTGCACGGTTGAGCTGCCCCACGATTTCGAAGATCGCCCCGTTTCCGTTCTCTGGAGGTGTCCGCGCTCTGAGCAGCCGGCCGATTCGCAGATGGGCTTCGGCGCGGCGTTCCTCGCGGATCAACGAATAGGTCGCTTCCTGGATACGGTCGTGAACGAACTTGTAGGAGCTGTCGAGACGCACCAAAAACTCCTGGCGAAGCGCCTCCCAGAGGTTCGCGTGGACCTCGGCCGCTGATGTCCCGCGGATGATTGAAAGGGTCGCAATGTCGGCGCGGTTTCCCAGGCAGGCCAGTTGCTGCAACGCCTCCTGCGTTTCGACGGGCAGGCGATGTAGCTTCGTCACCATCAGGTCGATTACATTGGCCGTGTACCCTTTGGCGTGAATGCGCTGCAAATCCCAGGACCATCGCTGCTTGGCACGATCGATGGTCAAAAGTCCCTCTCCGGCGAGCTCGGACAGGAACTGGATCGCGAAAAACGGATTGCCGTCCGTTTTGTTGTGAACCAGTTGCGCTAGCGGCTTGGCTTCCTGCTGTTCGCAGTGAAGCGCGTCGGCAAGCAGCCGTGTCAGATCCTCAGGGGCGAGCGGCCAAAGCGCAATCTCCTGCACCGGTGCACCCGCCTGACGGATCGTGTCGAGCCTGCGTTTCAGCGGATGGGTCGGGTCGACCTCGTTGTCCCGATAGGCGCCGATCACCAAGATGTGCCGAACATCGGGTTGGGTCAGCAGGCCCTCAAGCAAGTCGAGTGTCGCTGCGTCGAGCCATTGCAGATCGTCCAGGAACAGCGCGAGCGGATGCTCTGGCTTCGCAAACACGCCGATGAAGCCTCGGAACACCATTTGGAAGCGGCGCCCGGCATCCTGCGGCGAAAGCTCCGCCACAGGCGGCTGCTCGCCGATGATGAGCTTCAATTCGGGGACGAGATCCACCACCAGTTGTGCGTTCGGGCCCAGCGCCTCGCGGAAAGCGTCGCGCCAGGGTTCCAGGTCGGTTTCGCTCTTCGCGAGAAGGCCTCGGACGAGGCTCCGAAAGGCTTGCGCGAGGGTCGCGTAGGGGGTGTCGCGCCGATACTGGTCGAACTTCCCCGAAGCGAACAAGCCGCTCGGCCCCAGCGCCTTGTGCAGTTCATGGACCACCGAGGACTTGCCGATGCCGGAATAGCCGCAGACGAGCAGCAGCTCGGGCGTGCCGCCACTCGCCACGCGCTCGAAGGCTGAGCGTAAGGTCTCGATCTCGCGTTCTCGCCCGTAGAGTTTTTCCGGAATGACCAGCCGATCCGGCATGTCGTGCGCGCCGAGCGCGAAGGCGTCGATGCGGCCGCGGCTGTCCCATTCGGCAAGGCACCGCTGGAGGTCGCGCTCGAGGCCGGCGGCGGTCTGATAGCGCTCCTCTGCCGTCTTGGCGAGCAGCTTCATGATGATGGCCGAGACCACAGGCGGGATGGTCGTCACCCGCTCGGTGGGGGGCGTCGGCCGTCGCGCAATATGGCAGTGGACCCACTCCATCGGATCGGAAGCGGTGAAGGGCAGGCTCCCGGTCAGCATCTCGTAGAGCGTGACGCCGAGCGCATAGAGATCGCTGCGGGAATCCATCGATCGATTCATGTGCCCGGTCTGCTCGGGCGCCATATAGGCGAGCGTCCCGGCGATCACCTCGGGCGGCCCGGGAGCTTGACGTTCACGTGACAACCGCGAGGCGATGCCGAACCCGGTGAACCTGACTTCTCCGCTCGCGTGCTTCACCAGGATATTGGCAGGCTTGATGTCCTTGTGGACGAGGCCACGCTGGTGGGCCTTGCCCAGCGCGGCGACGATGCTGATGGCGAGGCGCAGGAAGCGTCCGATTTCCATGGGTGAGCCGAGCAGCCGTTCGAGTGGCTCGCCGTCAGGATCCTCGAGCACCAGCATGGTCCGATCGCGGTCGCGCCCGAGCTCGAGCGGGCGCACGGCCCATGCACCATCCAGCTCATCCTTCAACGCGTATTCGTGAGCGAGGCGTTCTAGGCTCGAGGGTAACGGGTGCTCCGCGGCGGGGAGCACAACCAGCACGGAGCCGCGGCTGCCGTCCACGCCCAAACGCGATCCACGGCAGAACACGCGTTCGCCGTCCTGCCACAAGACCTGAAGGCTGTCTTCTCCCTGAGCGACGAACGCCAAATTTCCGCGGTCCACCCCGTTCACGGTCGGTCCGGCCAGCACAACTCTCCCATGACCAGCCTGCCCCGCAGTGTGCCATAGCCGCCGTTGCGGGACCACCGGCAACCAACAGATAGTCTGGACGCCGGATCGATCGGCCCCGCATCGGCTTTACTTCACGATTTGCGCCTTGGAACGATCGATTGTCAGCGCCACCGCCGCCATCACCAGTATGCCGTAGGCGATCGGCTCGTAGGCGGGTTCAAGACCGATTGTCGCGAAGCCCACCCGCAACACCGTGATCGTCAGCGCGCCGATCAACGTTCGCCCGAGGCCGCCGACGCCACCGGTGATGGATGTGCCGCCGATCACGACGGCAGCGATGCTCGGAAGCAGGAGGCTGTCGGCGATGGTCGGGCTTCCGCTGGAGTTGCGCGCCACCATCGCAATTCCGGCCAGCCCGGAGAACAGTCCGGCCAGGGCGAAGCCAAGGATCTTCACCCGCCCGACACGGATGCCGGAGAACAGCGCCGCTCTTTCGGCCATGCCGATCGCGTAGATATAGCGGCCGAGCGGCAGCCGGCGCAGGGTAACGGCGAGACCCACGAGGGCGGCCAGCGCAACGCTGAATGAATTCGGGATACCGACGCTGTTGTGCTCAAGCCAGCCGACGGCGGAATAGCCGGCCGCGACCGGAATGGTGGTCGGCGCAACGGTCAGCGCCAAGCCTGACCACACGCCCAGCCCGGCGAGCGTAACGATAAAGGACGGCACCTGCGCGCGCGCGTGGATGAGGCCCTGGACGCCGCCGATGAGTGTGGTGAGCGCCAGCACCCCGACGAGGCCGCCCGGGCCAGTCGCCGGCAAGGCGAGGGCGATCAACACCGAGGCAAGCGAGGCGACAGCGGCCATCGACAGATCGATGCCGCCCAGCAGAATCACGACGGTCTGCCCAGTGGCCAGGATCAAAATGACGCTGGATTCATCGGCCAACACGTTGAGGGCGTAATGGGATAAAAATGACGGCTCGATCGCTCCCACCGCGCTCAGCAGGGCGATCAGAACCGCAAGCGGCGCGAATCGCCTCGCCGCCCGGGTGCCGCGCGAGCGCACCTCGCGATCTTCCCGCGGGATCGGCGGACTTTCATCGACCTGTGGCGTAGCTTCCATGTCTGGTCGCATTCTCTACCGAAGGGCGGGCCCGACGGCGTGGAAACGTCTCTCCATGCGGGCGTCGTCAGACCATTCGCTCGAGGATCTGCAGTCTGGATGGCTTCGCTGCGGACGCCGGAAAACGACCAGAAACGACCCCGTCCTTCATGACGATGATGCTGTCGCTCAGCGCCATGACCTCCTCGACCGTATCGGCGACCAGCAGGACGCCGAGGCCAGCTCGGGCGAACTCGCGGATCAGGGCGAACAGCTCGGCCTTGGCGCCGACGTCGAGCCCGCGCGACGGGTGGTCGAGGATCAGGACTTTCAGCTTTCGCCCGACCAGCCATTTCGCAAGCACGACCTTCTGCTGGTTGCCGCCACTGAGATCATGCGCCGGCGCGTCTACCGTCGGCGTCCTGATGCGCATCCGTTCGATCCAGCTTTTGACAACCTGCCGCTCCCCAGCGAGGTGGATGAAAGGGCCGCGCCGGATCTCATCGAGATGCGCCAACGTCATGTTCTCGCGCACACCGAAGCCGCCGACGATACCCTCCAGACGCCGCTCGGCCGGCACATAGCCGATGCCGAGCCCCACCGCATCGGCGGGCTCGCGTAGCCGCACCGATCGTCCGTCGAGCACGATCTCGCCGGTGTCGGCGCGTTCGGCGCCGAACAGCGTGCGGCACAGACTCTGGACGCCGGAGCCCGCCAACTCGGAAATCCCGAGCACTTCGCCGGCATGAAGCTCGAAGCTCACGCCGTGGTAGCTGTTGCGGCGACCGAGCGCACGGACGCTCAACCTGACCTTGGGTCCGTGCGCCGACAAGGGCTGCCGCTGATATTTGGCGTCGAGCTCGCGGCCGAGCATGAGCCTCTGTAGATCGGCAACGTTGCACATCGCGCGGTCGCGCGTCGCAACGCAGCGGCCATTGACCATGACGCAGACGCGATCGGACACGCGCAGGACCTCGTCGAGCCGGTGCGACACGAACACGACGGACGCGCGCCGGCGCAGGCGTTCGATCTGCTCGAGGACGGTCTCGGTGCCGTTGGCGTCCAGCATGGAGGTCGGTTCGTCGAAGAGAATGATTGGTTCGTGCCGGGTGCGCTCCTCGATGGCCAGCGCCCTGGCGATCTCGACCATCTGCCGTTCGGCAAACGATAGAGTGGCGGTTGGAGCGGACGGCGATATCTTGGCTCCCAGCTTGTCGAGTTGAGCCGCTGCCAGCGCATAGAGCCTGGGCCAGTCGTAGAAGCCGGCGCGCAGCGCTGGACGTTCATGACCAAGCAGGATGTTCTCGGCGACGGTCACGTTGGGCAGGACCGCCTGTTCCTGGAACACAATGCCGATACCCGCCGCAGCCGCCGCGACGACGTTCACCGGACTGACCGGCATGCCGCGGACGATGATGCGCCCGCGGTCGGCGCGAAGAACGCCGGCAAGCACCTTGAGCAGCGTGGACTTGCCGGCGCCGTTTTCGCCGACCAGGCCGAGCACCTCGCGCGGGCGGACATCGAGCGATACATCGTCGAGAGCGCGGACGCCGGCAAAGCTCTTGCTCAATTTCTCGACGTGCAGGACGGGCTCGGTCACTTCACGATCCTCAAGCGGCTGCGCAGAGGCCATGTGGTGACGAGGGCGGCCAACAGAATGAGCGCACCCTGGACGGATTTTTGCGCATAGGGGCTGATTCCGACGAAAATCATTCCATTGGTGAGCACCGCAAGCGTAAGAGTCCCGAGGGCGGATTGCAGGACCCCGCCGCGACCGCCGCCGAGCGACGTTCCGCCGATGACCACGGCGGTGATGGTCGCGAACATTTGCCCGGCGCCAACATCGACGTGGCCGAGCCCGATGCGCGCCGATTCCAGCGCCCCCCCGAGACCGCTGAGAAGCCCGCCAAACGCAAATGCAAGGACCTTGTAGCCGTCGACAGGAAGACCCAAGAGACGAGCCATATCCTCCCCGCCGCCAATCACCATGCTGTACCGTCCAAACCGCGTGTAGCTCTGCAGTATATAGCCGAGCAGCACAACGGCGACGGCGACCAGAAAAAGGTTGGGGACTGCAAGGCTCCGCCCGAGGCCGAGGGCGCGCAGCATGGGATCCTTGATCAACGGCGGCTGATCGCCCGAGAGCAGCATCGCGATGCCCATGCTGGCCGACCAGACGCCGAGAGTGACCATGAAGGACGGCACGCGCAGGCACGCGGTCACGAGGCCGGTCAACAAGCCGAGCCCAGCTCCCGCGCAGGTCGCCAGCACGAGGCTGAACAGACCGAGATCGAGGCCGGTTCGGTTGTTGAGAACGCACATGGCGAACGTGAGCGAGCTCGCCGCCATGACGCCTTCGATCGACAAATCGATCGATCCCTGCAGGATGATGAACGTCGTCCCGACCGCCAGAATGAGCGGAATGGCGGAACGATCAGCGATCGTCCACAGGTTCTCTACGGTCGCAAACCCGGGCGCGGCGAGGCCGAAGCCGACGCATGAGACGATCAGGGCGAGCAAAGGAGCCCACGACCGCAGCTCGAGTCCGACGGTTGCCGGCATTGACCCAACAGGACCCTGATGGTCGACGGGGATCATACGTCAAGCATGGATTGCTCGGTCAGAACGCCTTACCGGTGCTGCGGCTCCACAGCTTGTCGCATTGCCAGTCGCCCACATAGGTCTCGGGCTGCGGCTCACGAAGATATTGCGCGGCATTGTCGTGCGTGATGACCACGAGCCTGAGGTAGAATTCGCGGTGCTCTTTGGGCCACGACGCGGGCAACGGCACCTGGCCGGTGAGTACGCACGTCCCCATCGCGAGGCCGATGCTGCCCTGATAGTAGGCGTCGCTCGACACCGTCGCGACCATCTCGCCTTTCTCGACTGCGGCAATCGCTTCCGGAATGCCGTCGACGCCGACAACCGGAATCTTGCCCGCGAGGCCAACCGCCCGCAGTGCCTCGAGCGCTCCCAACGCCATATCGTCATTGGCCGCCCAGACGCCCTTGATCCGGCCCCCGTATTTGGTGAGCCACGTTTGCATAATCGGGAAGGCCGCGGTCCGGTCCCAGTTGGCTGTCTGCTGATCGAGGAGCGTGACGCCCGGCGTATGCTGGAGAACCTGCTGCAATCCAGCAAAGCGCTTGCGCGCCGGATCGGTGTCCAGCCGGCCTTGCAGCGCCACCACTCCCCCTGTACGGCCCATGGCATCGACAAGACGCGTCGAGATCGCCACGCCGGCCTCCAGGCTGTCGACGGCTACATGGGCAATCCAGTGATCGTTGCCATCAAACGGGTGCAGGCCCTCGTTGTGGGCCCAGTGGGTGACGATCCAGGCACCGGACCGGTTGGCCGCGTCGACCATCGGCTTCACAACCAGATCGGCATTCGGCTCGACGTTGAACACCGTGCATCTCGGGTTGGCGGCCACCAGCAGCCGCATCAGTGATATCTGCTTGTCGGAGTCGCCCTGATTGAGCTGCAGGACGTAGTTCTTGAGTCCCGCCCATGCGGCAAACAATCTGCCGCCCTTATCCAGATTAGCGTGATAAGGCTGCGCGATCTCGCGCATCGAATTGACCAACCGAATTTCCGATTTGTCGCATATGGGTTCTGCGGCCACCGCCGGTGTGGCTGCGATCACGATGCCCGCGACGCAGGCGGTCATCGCAGCCGGGCAGCTCATCGCGCGTGTCACGTGGCTTACTCCCTGTCGCGGGGGGTCGCCAGCCCGTGGAGCGCCTGCGGGCCGGAAAAGACAAATTCAATATAACGCAACCAATTCAGTAAAATGTCCTCGCAAAAGGCCTTGTGCCGAATTGTCGCACGGTGGCCGTTTATCGGCCACAAGCAAACTCCGGACCCGGCATAGAACCCACTGCATGCCCGATGGCACTCGTGAGCTGCTCGGATCACTAAACCAATGTACGAGGTCCCCGACCGCGCGCGATATGTGGGCCTTACGAACGCAGCGCCAAAGACGACTTCGGCGTCATGGCCTGTTAATCGGACGCGGCGCTAAATTCGGCGCCAAGAGTCGGATGTCCTCCGGCTAACCGTCGGCTTCCGAGACAGCGGCTGCTGCTCGAGGGTGACCTGCCCCTTCGCCTGGGCAGCAGAGCGCTGGACATTTTGATAGTGCATTTGGGCCGATTTTAAGGAGTTAAGCGATGCCCGACGAGTCCGCCCGTCCGCATGGTGAGCCGGCCTTGCGGGCGATCGCCATGCCTGCCGACACCAACCCGGCCGGCGATATCTTCGGTGGCTGGCTGTTGTCGCAGATGGATTTGGCCGCCGGCACCACCGGCCATCACCGGGCGCGCGGCCGCGTGGTGACGGTCTCGATCGAAGCCATGACCTTCCAGAAGCCGGTCAAAGTCGGCGACGAGGTCTCCTGCTACACCGAGATCACGAAGATCGGCCGCACCTCGATGACGATCTGCGTCCAGGCTTGGCGGCGGCCGAGCGAGGGTGGGGCGCAGACCAAGGTCACCGAAGGCGTGTTCACCTATGTGGCGGTGGGCCCCGACGGCCGCCCGCGTCCGGTTCCCGCCGAGTGACCTAACCTTCCCCGTGCACGCGGCCGCGGCCGGCTCCGCCGCGGCGCGTAGAAGGGCGACAGGCGCGCCAGCGCGTCCTCGCGGTTCTGCGCCTGGCTGCGGAAGCGCTGCGCCTGGATGATCAGTGTTTAAATCAACGTCACTACGGGAACGGCTTCCGTCCGCCGACCGTACTCGCTGATCTGCGCGCGTCACCTCGACGGCCCATCGCTCCCCGTCGACGATGAAGACGAGATCCGGCGGACCGTCGTTTGATTGCCTTGGTGCGGCGCGCCGGCTCGCTCGTCACGAAGCGCGAGCTTATGGCAGCTGCTTGGCCCGACACCGTCGCCGTGGAATCGAACCTCATCCCGAGGGCGCGCGATGATCCAGCGGCGCAACCGCCGGCGTGCTTGTGACGTCGTGAATTGGGCGCGGCCGGCCCGCGGCAAAGCGGGCCGGCCGCGAGCGCAGCCGCGTGGGGGGCACGACGGCCGCACTGAGCACCCGGTAGGGGGGAGGACGCCGGGTGCGGGGACCTCGTGTCGCGCTTTCGCCGGGTGTCGCTCTCGGCTGGACGTTCCGCGAGGCGGGACTGGGTCGCAATCACTTCATGAAGGACTATGGGTCGAGAGCGCGCGCGGTACCAGTAAATCCGCGCTAGTCGGCGCAAGTTCCGGTGAGGAGGTGGCCGACCTCGGCAGCCGCCTAAACCATTGTTTGGTGTCACTCATCCGCAACGACAGATCGGAAATCCGCACGTGCAATAGAGCGCGCGGCGCGGCGCAGGTAGCCTCTACATGTCTGAATCTCCTGCCGCGGACGAAAGCGATGGCCACGAAACCCAATTCCGCACTGACGCGCTTCATCGCCGAGACAAGGCGCTACCCGCTGCTGACGCGCGAGCGCGAGCGCGAGATCGCCGTCGCCTGGCGCAAACGCCAGGATCGCGCCGCGCTCGACGAGCTGATCGGCAGCCATTTGCGTCTCGTGGTGAAGATAGCGCGCGGCTTCGCCGGCTATGGCCTGCCGCTCGAAGACCTCGTCGCCCAAGGAAATATGGGCCTGATGCATGCGGCCGGAAAATTCGAGCCGGAACGCGGCCCCCGGTTCGCGACTTATGCGATGTGGTGGATCCGATCCGAGATCCAACAATACATCCTCCATTCCTGGTCACTGGTAAAGATCGGAACGACGGCGGCGCAGAAGAAGCTGTTCTTCAACCTGCGGCGCCTCAAGGCGAGGCTCGGCGAGTTCGATAGGAGCGACCTCATGCCGGAGACCGTCGCCACGATCGCCAAGGGTCTCGATGTGACCGAGGCCCAGGTGATCGAGATGAACGGCCGTATCGGTGGCCCTGACAACTCGCTCCACGCCATGGCGGGGTCCGAGGCTGACACGGAATGGCTGGAATTTCTGCCGGACGAGCGGCCAACGCAGGAAGCAGTCCTCGGTGACACGGAAGAAAGCCGTTGGCGCCACGATGTCATGGCCGCCGCGCTCAACACGCTCAACCCGCGCGAACGGAAGATCGTGACGGCGCGCCGGCTACAAGAGCGGCCCGCGACCCTCGAAGAACTCTCGCAGCACTTCGCCGTATCGAGCGAACGCATCCGACAGATCGAGCAGCGCGCAATCTCGAAGATGACGCTCGCGGCGGCAGCCGCTCAGAAGCGGTCGCGGCCGAGCAAAGGCCTAGGTCTATGAGTATGCCTTCGCCGGTCCATAGATTGGCAACGCTCGCTAGTTCGGCGTACTGGCTCCGCTTCGTCGACGGGCACTGGCTCATCTATCGGCATGAGCGACTGATTGCCGATTTTCCCGCCGAGAACGCGGACACCGCGCTCGCCTTCCTCCGCCACAAGCAGGGCGAAGAATCCGAGGACGACCAATGAACCGCACCAGCGCGATCATCCCGGCAGATTTTCCGAGTGATGCTCGATGAGAGACGCTCCGCAATTCTTCGGCGAGTGCTCTCCGTTCGCCTGGTTCGCCATGTTGATATGGCCGGTCTGGGTCGTGCCGTTCTCATCGCGCCGATCCGAGGCGCCTCGCCGCACGGCTGCGCTGAAGGACTCGCGATCTGAGGCGACGAACGTGATCGATCTTGAGGCGTACCGGCAGCGCATGCTCTCCAGTCGCCATGAGAAGAGGCGGGCGCCTGCCGACCGCCGAACGGTATGAGATCCCCGACGACGAAAGGATGTCCGCCATGGCCGAAGACCTGAAGCCGCAAATCCTGACCGAGCGACAGATCGCCTGGTGCCGCAAGAACATCAAGTCGTTCTCGGACGCTTGGCGGGCCGTGCAGAATGCCGATGAGCACCGCCTCAAAGTCTACGAAAAGCTCGGCATCGACCCGGGCGGACTCCCACGCCATGCAGCCTAATTAGGCGGGCGCCGATTGAACGAGAAAATCCGGGTGCTCATCGAGGTGCGCGTATGAATTTAGAAGTCCTTCTGTTCCTGGCGGTGACGGCTGCGCTGATCGGCGCCGTTCTCCCGTAACTGAGGTGATGCACATGGCACCATCCGTCCATCGGGCGCTTCAAGCAATCGTGACCCACCAAATTCCGGCGGACCAAATCGATTGCGCCATCCTGGCGGCCATCAACGTCACGTTATGCCTGTTGTCGAACGGCGACGACCGGGTGGCCGAAGGCTTCAATCGTGACACGGCGATCAGCGGCGGCAGAGCGCCGCACATATGGGGTTTCCGGACATGACGACGGTCGCTCCCCACGGATTGGAAATTATCGGATCGTCGCAGGACGACGAGGAACCGAGGGCACTGCCCGTTTCGATCCGGATCTCGGGCATTTCGCTCGTATCGCTGCTGCTGGCGATCGCCTTGTTGGGGTGCACGCCGACGACGCGTCGCCGCTCCGCTGTATCGATGCAGTGAGGAGCGCAGAGCAGAGCATCGCGTTGCTGATTCAAGGTTGCTACGACAACGCGGCCGCCACCCGCGAAACCGCGAAAGCGCACCTCTTATGGCAGCCATCGCGGCCGATAGCGGTAACGAGGCGGAGTGCTGGCACCAATATCAATTGGCGATGTCCTACGGCGCATAACGCGGGCATATGAATGGAGATGACCATGATGAGTCTGGCCTGGCTGTGCGGCTTGCTGTTTTTGGCCACGATTCTGACCACTGGGTTTGCTCAGGCGGTCGATCTTGCTTCTCTGGAGGCCGCGCCGGCTTTGATTCGCTCGCGATAGGCGCCGCCGCGTTCGTAGCACGTTCATGCCGGCGCACCCGCGACGGACCAATCGCGATCCAGGACGGGTATCGCGGTTTTTGCAGTTGGTCTTTGGGGTGGGGACAGCCGCCGATAGCGCGGCATCACAGACGGCAGCCAGGGTCGCTGCGTCGCTAGCTTTGGTTTCCCTGGCCTTACTTCAGCTGACGTCCAACTCGGTCCAGTATTGGGTCGGCTCAGCCGTTGCGCTTCTGATTTTTCTTGTGTGCGGGTTGCGCGAACTCACAGAGCATGTCAGCAAGAGACGTTCCGAGAACGGCTGGCCTAGCGTGGCTGCGACAGGATCGATCCGGTCGAAAACGCGAGTGCTGCGGCCGCCGTGAAGACGTTGGCGTGGGCGTCTTCCTTCTCCGACTGCGCCTGGGTCAAGGCATTCTCGCTGTTGACGAGGTCGGCATAGGTGCCGACGCCATGGCGATAGGCATCGAGCGCCGCATCGTAGGCCGTCTGAGCGGCTTCGGTCAGCGTCAGTGCCGCCGCGTGCTCCGCAAAACTCGTGTGGAGTGCGTCATACGCGTTGGTCACTTGCTGCACGGCAGTATCTCGCGCTGGGTTTGCTCAGGCGGTCGATCTTGCTTCTCCGGAGGCCGCGCCGGCTTTGATGACGAGGGCGTCCATAAGCATTCGCCGAGGCATGAATCTGCGCCACGTCATGCTCGAAATACATTCTCATCGCAATACATGTTTGGAATAAGTGTCATGGGTCGACAGGCGGCGGCTGTTCGGTGCGACTGCCGCGAATGACGTCGAGCGCAATGGCGACGAAACTTCGGACCGTGGGCGTGCGGTCGCGGCTCCGATAGGCGAACGCGATCGACGCGCGGGGTGCAATCCCGGAAATCGGCACATAGGCAACGTGGTCGATACGCAGCTGACTCATGGACCGAGGGACGATCGCGATGCCGAACCCCGCCACAACCATGGGCGGTATCGACACGATCTGCGAGGCTTCCTGGCCGAGGGTCGGCCTGGACCCCGCCGCATGAAGTGCTGCAATCACGCCGTCATAGTAGCCCGGCGCGAATTCGCGCGGCGCCATGATCAACGTCTCGTGCGTCAGTTCAGCGAGGGTCACGGAGCCCGCGTCGTGGAGCCGATGACCGTGCGGGAGGACTGCGAGTGTTTCCTCTTCGATGACCGGCTCGATCGTGACGTCCTTGCGGTCGGCTATGGGAGGTCGCACGAACGCGACATCGACTCTTCCGGCGCGCAAAGCGTCGACGAGGGACAGCGTGTTGCTCTGCTCAAGATGCAACGTCACTTTGGGATATTTGGCACGATAGGCGCGGACGATATCGGGAAGCAAAGATACGAGATAGGTTGCACCGGCGAAGCCGATCGTCATACGCCCGGTTTCGCCGCGGACGAGGCACTGTACCGCGGTCCGGGCGCCTTCCGCCCGGGCGACGATCACACGCGCTTCTCCGAGCAGGAGGGCGCCGGCCTCCGTGAGTTCCACGCCGCGGGTGCGGCGGTGAAACAGGAGCGCGCCGACCTCCTTCTCGAGCACGCGGATTTGCGCACTCAGCGGTGGCTGCTTGATGCCCAGGCGCTCGGCCGCCCGCTTGAAATGCAGCTCCTCTGCGACGGCGACGAAGTAGCGCAGACGGCGAATTTCCATGGCGATCCTCTGGCTATCCGCGTGTTTACCGGAACCGCGACCCGGGAGGCGATACCAAGAGCATATCAAAGATGTCTTACCAGGGTATTGGAACTGCGGTGCCGGCAGCGCCATGTCGGCGGTGAGACCGTTTTGTCGATCCAGGGAGCCCGAGGCTTCGCGCCCGATCCCATACGAAAGATTGCCGTGGTTTCCATACCAAAGCTTGGTACCGCCGATTGTGAGACCGGCTCCGATGGCCGCGCATGCGAGCCATGCGATCGGTCGCGGCGAGCGTCCCTGCGGCGGGACGCTCGTTCGCCGGGTTCCGCCGTCACCCGAGATTCGAAGACGAACCCGATCCGCGTCGCGATCGTGGACGATCATCCGCTGGCCCTCGTCGGGCTTCGCGCCCTGATTGAGGCGAACCCGGACCTGGAGATCGTCGCCGAGATGACCGACATCGAATCGGCGCTGCCGTTCTTCAAGTCCGCGCCACCTCTGGTCGCGGTGATCGATGTCCCGATGCCCGGGCTCACGGTGGCCGGCTTCGCGCGCCACTGCAGCGAGCTCTGGCAGAAATCAAAAGTCATCGTTGCCACCGCGCGCGACGACACGGACGTGCTGGACGAGTTGCTGCAGTCAGGCGCGCACGGATACCTGCTGAAGCGTTCGATCCCGACCGAGCTCATACGCGCGATCCGGATCGTGACCGCGGGAAACGTCTACGTCGACCCCGCGATAGGCAGCCGGCTCCTGGTGCGCACGAGTCCTGACGCCGCCGCGTCGACCGCCCTGAGCGAGCGTGAGCGCGTGGTGCTGAAGCTCGTGGCGCGCGGTTTCAGCAGCAAGGAAATGGCGGCCGAGCTGGGGCTCAGCATCAAGACGGTCCAGACCTATAAGGTGCGCGCGATGAAGAAGCTCGATCTCCGGACGCGAGCCGCGATCGTCCGTTATGGTGCCGCGCGCGGCTGGATGGATGAGATTTGATGAGGGTCGTCGCAAACCGCGCGTTTTCGTCGCGAGCTCCGTGGCTGTTTCTTTACGGGCCGCTCGTCGGGCTGTCGCTGGCCGCCGTTGCTGTGATCGGATTTAACCGCCCGCGAGCGCAATACGAGGTCCTCGGGTTCGGAGGCCTAGCCACCGCCGCCTTCGTCCTGGTGTGCGTGGTCGCCGGGCACTCGCGACGGCACCTCCTCACCGTTGAGCGGGCTGTGGACGCCCTGGCTGACGGGTTCGTCCTCTACGACCGGCACGATCGCGTCGTGCTGGCGAACCGCAAATATCGCGAGCTGCACGCCATGAACGTGCTGGCGGGCAAGCCGGGCACCAGGTTCGAAGACGAGATCCGCCAGGCCATCGCCTGCGGCGAGATCGTGATCGGCGACGCTGATGCCGAAGCCTTCGTGCGCGAGCGGGTTAGGGTCCACCGCTACCAAGCCGGGACGATCGACCGGCAGATCGGCAGGAAATGGGTGAGAGTGACCTCGCACCCCACCGTCGATGGCGGATCCGTGGCCATCCACGCGGACATCTCTGATCTGCGGAGCGCGCTCGATGCGGCGGAGGCGGCCGAGCGGTCGTTGCGGGCCGCGATCGAGACCATCTCCGAAGGATTTGCGATCTACGACGCGCAGGACCGTCTGACGCTGTGCAATCGCCGCTACCGGGAGCTGTTTGCCGAGAGCGTCGGTGACGCGGCACCCGGCACACCCTTCGCGGACATACTACGGATTGGCTTGGCCAAGCAGGCGTTCCCCGAAGCGGTCGGACGCGAAGCTGAGTGGCTGGCCGAACGCCTGCGTCAGCGAACCCAGCAGGCGCTCACCTTCGTTCAGCCCCTGAAGGGGAACCGCTGGGTCCTGTCCGCTGAGCGGCGGATGGCCGATGGCGGCACGGCCGGTCTGCGCATCGACATCACCGAGCTCAAGCGGGCGCAGGCGAGCGCCGAGGCCGCCCAAATCCGCATGGCCGATTTCGCCAAGACGGCCAGCGATTGGTTCTGGGAATCCGACGCGGAGGGATGCCTCACCTACCTGTCCGAACGATTCGCAACGGCGACCGGTGTGTCGGCCGCGTCGCGTATGGGCGCGCGACGGTACGATTTGACCCGGTCGCTCGATCCCGAAAACGCGAGCTGGGATGAACACCTGCGCGCTGTGGCCGCCCGCCGGCCCTTCCGCAATTTCATCCAGACGGTCCGCTTCGCCCACGGAACGAAACACCTGAGCGTCAGTGGCAAGCCGCTCTTCGACCGCGAGGGATGCTTCGTCGGATATCGCGGCGTGACACGCGATGTGACGGGGGAAATCGAGGCGCAGCGCGCGCTGGCCCGGCAAAAGGCGGCGCTCGGCGCTGCGGTGGAGAAGCTGAAGGCCGCAGACGCGGCCAAATCCGTGTTCCTGGCCAATATGAGCCACGAGTTGCGGACGCCGCTGAACGCGATCATCGGGTTTGCGGACATGATGAGCCGGGCGATGATCGGGCCGCTTGAGGCGCGCTACCGGAACTACGCACAGGACATTCAGGCTTCGGGGCACACTCTCCTGCGCATCATCAACGACGTCCTCGACGCCTCGCGGCTCCGGGACGGCGCGCTGACCTTGCAGGATGAGCCAACGGACATCGCGGAGATGATCGTCGACTGCGCGCAGCTGGTGCAGGATCTCGCGCGCGAGACCAGGGTCCAGATCGTGCTCGATCTGCCCGCTGATATGCCCGTCGTGCTCGGAGACCGGCTGCGCGTCAGGCAGGCCCTGCTCGCCGTTCTTTCGAACGCCGTGAAGTTCAACCGGGAGGGCGGGCGCGCCTCCGTGTCGGTGGCGCGAACGGAATGCGGTGGCATCGCCATCGTCGTCGCGGACACGGGGATCGGCATGAGACTGGAAGACATACCGGTGGCGTTCGAGCCCTTTCAGCAAATCGACGCAACGTTTGCCCGGCGCTACGGCGGGATCGGACTCGGATTGCCGCTCGCCAAGGCCTTCATCGAGCTCCACGGTGGAAAAGTCGAAATCGACAGCGAAATGGGCAAAGGCACGACGGTCAGGGTCTGGCTGCCGCCCGGGCGCATCGTGGATACCAATCGGTCCACCGATCGGCGCCGCGGCGCCGCGGCGCCGCGGCGCGAGGTGCGGACAACGTGTCAGATGCTTGACCAGCCCGTGTCATCAAAAACGGAAGTTTAAGCTTTACGTAACGACGGACGAACAAGGTCGGCCCGAGAAAGCGGACGTCCGCCTCATCGACAGGGTCCGGGCCGCGTAATTGTATTCAATTGGAGAAATCTCATGCAGTCCCTGACCACAGCTTCGAACGGCAGCAGCGTGCTTCGCCTGTTGCACAATTTCAGCGTCCGCTCGCGCATCTTTGGCGGCTTTGGCGCGCTGGTGGTGCTGGCGGTCGGGCTCGCCGTCTATGGCGTGATGCAGCTGTCCAGCATCGAAACCGGGGTCGGCCGGTTGAACATCGTGACCGAGAATCTCGCTCGTGTGATGCAGACGAATAAGCTGGGCGAGACGATCCGCCGCGGTATTTTGCGCTACCGAATGGACGGCAAAGAGGAGTCGCTCAAGAACGCCCAGGATGGCCTCGTCGAAGCCATGAAATTGATGCAGCAGGCGGGAGCCGCTGCCGTACGTGACGACCGACGGATATTCTACGGCCAGATAGCGGATCAGCTCCGGGTCGAACAGACGCTCGTGGAACAGTTAGTGGCCGCGACCAAGGTGGCGACGGAAAACCAGGACAAGCTGTCGAACGCGGGGGACGACTTCATCGCCACGACGGACCGCCTGCTCCAGGCGGCCCGCGCCGCCCATGACCAGGCCGAGACCGAGCTCGTGTCGAATTTCCAGGTCGCCGCACTGCAGGTGCGGATCGCGAATCTGCGATTTTCGGTCTACAGGGATGGCAAGAGCCTCGCCGCCGCCAAGGCTGCCGCTGCGACGGCGCGCGACGCGCTCACGAACCTGGGGAAAAGCGCCAGCGCTTCGGCGCAGCCCTTGATCGCGCCAGCCAGTGCCGCCTTGAACACTTATGCCAACGCCTTCGTGACCTACGCCGGCGCGATGCTGGATGCCGACAAGATCAACGATCAGCACTATGCGCAGCTCATCGCGATTCAGAAGGACCTCGATGACGGGCAAATCAGCACCCAGAACCAATTTTCCGCCACCCGCACGGCGACCGAGGGGACCATCTCCTGGACCATCAGGCTCCAGGAGATCTTAGCGGTCGTCGCCTTCGCTTTGGGGGCTGCGCTGGCCTTGGTGATCGGTCGCGGCATCAGCAACCCCGTCACCGGAATGACCGCCACAATGACCAAGCTGGCGGCCGGAGACAAATCGGTCGACATTCCGGCGGTGGAGCGCCGCGACGAGATCGGCGCCATGGCCCGCGCGGTCCAGGTCTTCAAGGACAATATGATCAAGGCGGACCATCTCGCCGAGGAGCAGAAGGCGGAGCAGGCGCGCAAGGAGAAGCGCCAGCAGGCGATCGAGCGGCACATCGCGGCCTTCGAGAAATCGGTGGCCGGCGCGCTGAGCGCGCTGGCTTCGGCATCGACCGAGCTCGGGACCACCGCGCAATCGATGTCGGCCACCGCCGAGGAGACGAACCGGCAGGCCACGGCGGTTGCGGCCGCGTCCGAGCAGGCCTCCGCGAATGTGCAGACGGTGGCCAGCGCCGCGGAGGAACTATCCGGCTCGATCAACGAGATCGGCCGGCAGGTCGGCCAGTCGACTTCGGTCGCCGGCAAGGCGGTCGGCGAAGCGGCCGAGACCAACAGAGCGGTCCAGGCCCTGGCCGATACGGCGCAGAAGATCGGCGACGTGGTCAAGCTGATCAACGACATTGCCGGCCAGACGAATCTCCTGGCGCTCAACGCCACGATCGAGGCGGCGCGCGCCGGTGAGGCCGGCAAAGGCTTTGCCGTCGTCGCTGCCGAAGTCAAGAGCCTGGCCAGCCAGACGGCGAAAGCCACCGAAGAGATCGCCGCTCAGGTCAGCGCCATTCAGGGCGCCACCAGCGAATCGGTGTCGCGGATCGACGGCATCGGCCGGATCATCACCGAGATCAACGAGATCGCGACCACGATCGCCTCGGCGGTGGAAGAGCAGGGTGCGGCCACCAAGGAGATCGCACGCAACGTGCAGCAGGCCGCGGCCGGAACGGGCGAGGTGTCGTCGAACATCTCCGGCGTCACCAAGGCGGCTGCCGAAACCGGTGCCGCGGCCACCCAGGTGCAATCCTCGGCGGCGGATCTGTCCCGGCAGGGAGAAGCGCTCCGGGCCGAAGTCGACCGGTTTCTGGCCAACATCCGCGCCGCGTAAGAGTTCGGGTCCCCTACGCGGCGATCGACGGCGCCCGTCACCCTCGGCGGGCGCCGTCACTCTTTCGCCACCCGGCCGCATGTCTCGATCCATGGTCCTGAGTGCTCTCGTTGTCTTTGCGATCGCGTTGGAAGTCTTCCTGTTCCTGGGGAAGGACTATCTGCTGAACGCGCGGCGGCGCAACGCGCTCGAAGCATCGCTCCGGCAGGCGTACGCCGATCTACAGGCCGCGCAGAAACGACTTGAGGAGGGCCGGGCCGCTCTGATCGCCGCGATCGAGGACGCCGATGGGCAGCGTTCCCAGATGCGCGCCGCCGACCGGGCGTTCGCCGAGTCGCACAAGGTGATGCCGACCCTGATCCACACGCTCGGCCATCCTGGATCGGGCCTCCGATTCCGTGCGCCGATGGCGAAGGAACTGCCGGCCGCGCCCGAGCCGTCACAGAAGATCATCTGGGGCTGCACCAACGTGATCGAGGTGTGGGCCGAGACCGCCGACGCGGCCCGGGCGCTGGCCGCTCGGCAGTTCGCGCCCAAGCGCGGCTATGCCGCCGGGGCCCTGACGGAGGTTGAGTCACGCGCCGTCCTACCGCCGCCGCAGGAGGCCGCGGCATGAAGGCGTTCCTTGTCGTCATCGCCTATGTGGGGGGCGTGCTCTGGATTCTGTGCGCGCTGGCGCGGATGCAGGTGGCCGCGGACGCGAGCCAGCGCGACATGAGCCAGCTCCGCTCGACGCTGACCGCGACCGGCCTCAAGCTTATGAGCGACCTCGAGACTGCGCAGAAGCTCGAGGATGAGATCAAGCGCGTCAGGGAATCTGTCGCGCAGGCGAGGCGCGAGCAGGTGGACCGCCACGCGGCGATCGCAAGATCGGCCCCGCCACCCTCGCCCGAGGTCTATGTGACGTCCGAGTACCCCGCCTCGCGCAAGGATACGCCCTGGATCGCCGAGTTCGTCCGCGACACCGAGGTCCCGCCCCAGCCTGGGGAGCGCCAGCCGATGAGCTCGCTGATCTGGGCCGGCACGCATGCCACTGCGTTGAGCCGGGCGCGGCAAATCGTTGGCGAGCACAGGACTTACGACGTCGCCAGCGTCCGACCCTTAATGTAGCCGGCGATGCGCCGGCGGTCGTTGCTGTTGGTCTTTAGGGTGGGGCAGCCGCGATGACGCGGCCTCAAAGACAGCAGCCAGGGTCGCTGTATCGCTCGCTTTGGTTTCCCTGGCCCCACTTCTATTCCACAGTTGATGTCCAACTCCGTGGAATATTGGGCCGGCACAGTCGGTTGCGCTTCTGCTTTTCCTTGTGTGGCTTGAGCGCACTCACGGAGCATGTCAGCAAGAGACGTTCCGAGAACGGCTGGCCTAGCGTGGCGGCGACAAGATCGATCCGGTCGCGAACGCGAGCCCCGCGGCTGCCGTGAAGACGTTGGCGTGCGCGTCTTCCTTCTCCGACTGCGCCTGGGTCAACGCATTCTCGCTGTTGACGAGCTCGGTATAGGTGCCGACGCCATGGCGATAGGCGTCGAGCGCCGCGTCGTAGGCGGTTTGCGCGGCCTCGGTCAGCGTCAGTGCCGCCGCGTGCTCCGCAAAACTCGTGTGGAGCGCGTCATAGGCGTTGGTCACTTGCTGCACGGCGGTATCTCGCGCCTGGTCCAGCGAATCGTGGGCGGCAGAGATCTCCGAATGCGCGATGGCGACGTTGGCGTCGCGCGCGCCGCCGTCGTACAACGGCAAGCTCAATTTCAGGAGGAAGTTGTAGCCGGGCTCGTTGACCGAGTAGTAGGGGCTGCCCCCGGTGCTGAGGCTGCCGACGTTCTGATAGATTTGAGCCTCGAGGCCGATCGTCGGGTAGTAGCTGGCGCGGGCACTGCGCAGCGTCCCCTCGGCGGCGCGGACCTTTCCCAAGGCGGCGATGATATCCGGCCGGTTCGCCAATGCGGTTTGGATCAATTGGTCGAGATCGCCCGCCGGTGCCGCCGGCAGGCTTTGTTCCGAGCTGTCCGTGACCGTGAGGCGGTCGCTCGGCGCGATGCCGACGCTGGCAATCAGCGCCGCATAGGCCGCGTGTTCCATTCCCGTGGTTCGCTCCAGGTTGAACCGTGCCTGGGCCGTCTGCCGCCGCGCCTGTGCCACCTCGACGACCGTTGCGAGCTGATGCGAACGCCGGTCCTCGGTCGCATCCTGGACGATTTCCGCGGTCTTCAGCGACTGCCGAGCGACGCGGAGACGGGCGCGGGCGGCACCGAGGGCGAAATAATCGCGGCTGACGGCGTAGATCAGCTTCTGATGCGCGCCCGTAAAGGCGACATTGGCGACGAATGAGTTGGCTCGCGCCGAGTCGACGGCTCCGGCACGCCGCCCGAAATCGAACAGCAGCCATTTTGCCGCGAGCGCCGGGATCAGCTCGCGTGTATCCGCGGTGAAGTAGCCCTTGGCGATCAGGTTAGTCGGGATCGGCAGCGGCGTGTGCTGGTAGCCGCCGACGATCTCGGCCGAGATCTGGGGGACGTAGCTGCTCTCGGCGAGGCCCACCGCGAGCGCCGCCTGACGCGCGCCTTCCCAGGCTACGCGGGTCTCGGGATTATTGCGCTGGGCGAGATCGATCAGTGCCGCAAGGTCGTAGCTGCGGGCGGGATCGATCTGCACCGCGTTGCGTCGCGGCAGGTCGCGAATCTGAGCGTCCGGCACCGATGAGCCGGTCGGCGCCTGTTCGGCAGGCCGGGCGGGCGACCGGGCCTCGAGTGCCGTAGCCGTAGCCGGCGCCGTGCGCTCGGCCGGGACTGTCCCCGGCCGTGGCAGCTCGTCGAACGCGGACGGAATGGCCAACGGTTGATCCGGCGTGCTCGGCGCAAGTCGCAGCCTGTCCGTGGCGGTGGCACAGGCGGCGAGCGGCAGACCGGCCAGCAGCACGACCTGCCGCCAACCTGCGACGGCTCGTCTAGGCCGGAGCGACGATGGCATGTTCGATTTCCGCCCGGAGCAGCTCGCGGGCCTCGATGCTGGCGCGCACAGAGCCCGCATCATCGGCGACTGGGACCAACACGTCGTCTGGAGGCGGCGGTTCAAGGGCCGTTGCCGCGCCAAGCCCCCCTGGCGCGACCCGGTCCGCGCAGGCGAGGAGCCAAGCCGCAATCGCTTGATCGTGCGGGCGCATGGCCTCGGCGATGGCGGGAGGAGGTTCCTGATCGACGACGACGAACGCCGCCGCCGCCACACGGTCCAAGGCATCGAGGGAAACGCCGCCGGTCCGTTCCAGCCACGCCCGCGCCGGGAGCATGCGCAGTTCGAACGCGGCCAGGGTGACGAACCGGCGTGCCTCCCCGAGGGCCCGGATGACGGCGAGGCGCGACCCGGGTTTGCCCGTCGTCTCGTCGGTCAGCAGCCGGCCCAAGGTCCGCAGCGCCGTCGCCAGGGACGACCGCGCCCGGTCGACGGCGCTGGTCGGCCAAAGCAGGCTGAAGACCAATGTCATGAGCACGTTGCCGAGCAGGATGCCGACGACGCGGTCGCGCGGCGCAGTCAAATCGGTGTCGGGTGCGTACCCCTGCAGCACGGTCAGGAAGAAGGCAAACGCGCCCTGCATGCCGGCATAGGCGAGCAGGTCGGTGCCGGTCGCTACCCAGCCGCCAAGCGCCGCCGCCGCGGCGATCAGCAGGCAGAGCTGGCCGATATCGGTCATCTCGGGCAGCACGTAGACGACGCACAACCCGCCGATCAGGCCGCCCACGAGCGCGCCGGCGATGCGCAAGGTCCCCTTGTGGATCGTCTCGCCCAGGCTGCCCAGCGCCACGAAGAAGCAGGTCGTGATCGAGGTGCTGATCCCGTGCCAGTCGAGGCCGCTGTAGATGATGTAGGCGGCCATGACGGCGAGGGTGGTCTTGAGAGCGAAGCGGGCATAGGCAGGATTGGTGAAGGCGTCCGCCACCAGGAGCGTCTTGACCTGATGTGCGGCCGGGGGGCCACTCGCCGTCGGCCGCCGGGCGAGGCCGTCGCTCAATCGCGCCATCGCCGTGTTCATCGCGACGATCACCGGTCTCGCCGCGGGAGAGAGGGCTTCGATGTCGATCGCCGCGGTCGACCACGATGCCGGTGCTTCGTCCCGCTCGAAGGCCGCCGCACACGCCTCACACGCCTGGGCGAGCGGGAGGCGCGCCGCGTCCGGGGTTTCCGGCGACAGCCGGCGACACAGCGCCAGGAGCTCGGCCAGCGTCTCGATCAGCATGGTATCGATCGCGGTCCGCCCGCGCAGACTTGGATCGAGCATGCCGGCATGCTGCCGCAGCTCGAGCAGCTCGACCGCTTCGGCTTCGGCCCGCCGCAGCGGCACGGCCTCGCCCTGCCGCAGTGCCGCCGCCAAGGTCGCCAGGAGGCGGAGCGCGGTCTGGCGCGCGAGCCCGGACGGGGTCTCGCCGATCAGGAGATTCACCAGCACCGTCACCGCGACCGGCACCATGATCACGACCCACAGCCAGAGCACGAAGCGGGTCAGAGCCTCGAGGGTTGGGAACTCGTCGATCAAGGTCTGCGACAGCACGAGGACGAACCCCGCGAGGAAGGCCACCGGTCCGAGCGTCATCGTGCGGGTCAGGTAGATGGCGATGAACGTGCTGGCTGCCATCAGCGGCAGGCGGAGCGCCGGTTCGGACGCATCGAGCGCGTAGAACAAGAGCGAAACGGCGACGGCGATGCTGAAGGCTAACGCCGCGGCGATGCCAACCTTCAACGTGCTTCCCATTTCCCGGCACCCGATCAAATAGACGGCATAGGCCATATAGCCGGTCAACGGGATCTGGAAGAGCATGCCGATCGCGACGACCAGGGTGCAGCATGTGCTGATGCGCGCCACCGCGGCGAGGCGGCCGGGACGAGGCGACAGCTCGTCACGCAGAAAGGGCAGCAGCGCCCAACGCGGCGGCCGGCGCGTTTCAGCGAGCCGCATCATGACGCACCAGAACCGAGACCGTGGCGCCGATCCGCATCGATGACTCGGGCGGAGCGTCCAGGCGCACCCGGACGGGAAAACGCTGCGCCACTACGACCCAGCTCAAGGTACGCCCCACGGCGGGCAAGGCCGGACCGCCGCCGTCGATCGGACGAACTCCCCAGCCGATGCTCTCGACGTGCCCCTTGATCGGATGATCGGTGTCCGCCATCAGCCAGACCGTGGCCGGATCGCCGATTGCGATCTGCGGCAACTCCGTCTCGCGGAAATTCCCGACCGCGTACCATTCGTGCGCCTTGATCAGCGTGAAGAGCGGGTGTCCGGCCGTGGCAAAGGCGCCGGCAGCGATGTCCAGACCGACCACCAGCCCGTCGAATGGGGCACGCACCGTCGCGTTGCGGAGGTCGCGCTCGGCCAAAGCGACGGCGGCCTGGGCGCCGGCGAGCTGCGCCAGCAAGCTGGCCGTATCGCCGACGGCCTCGCGCGCCTGCTGGGCCTGCTGGATCGCCGTAGTGAGGGCGGCTTGCGCGGTGCGCTCACTGGTCCGGGCTTCGTCGACCTGCTGGCCAGTGACGTAACCCTTGCCGAGCAGCGGGACGAGCCGCGCCAGCGTGTCATGGGCCAGGGCAAGCTGCGAGCGCGCCCGCTCGATCTGCGTCGCCGCGGCGTCGGCGCCGGAGGATTGTGACGCCACTTGGCGCGTCGTCAGGTCGATCTGCGCTTGCAGCGCAGCGACCTGGGCGCGCGCCTCGCGAAGACGCAGCTCGAACGGCTCGGGATCGATCTCGACCAGTGGGTCGCCTTGGGCGACAAGCTGGTTGTCGCGAACGCGCAGCGCGACGATCCGGCCGCTGACGTCTGGCGCCAAGCCAGCGCTGTCGGCGTAGAGAAAGGCGTCATGGGTTCTCGGCCGGTGATCGAGGCGGTAGAGCGCGTAGGCGCCGAGGCCGACCGCCGCAACGATGGATACGATGGCGACCACACGCCCCGACCAGTGCCGGAGGCGGCCCGGCGCCGCAGTCTGGGGGTCTAGTCCAGCCATAGGAGCCAGATTGCGAAGGCAAAGGCGACCGCCAGCGCCAGGTAAACGATGACGGGAACGGGCAGTGTCTTATCGATGCCGACGGCGATGAGAAGCTGCCGAACCACAACGGCTGCCCCGCTCCCTGCAAGAGCGCAAATCATCCAGGTCGGAAAATAGGAGCCCAAAATATTCTGCGATGGCGCAGCAGTGCAGCCGGCCAAGCCGGTGAGCGCCACCGCCGCGCTGCACGGCGCACGACCGCACCATCGCCGCCATTTCTCGGTCGTCAGGTCGAACAATCCCATCCCCCGGGGCTCGCAACGGCAAGGCGTGCTATCGCGCTCCTAACAGGTCGAGGCTTTGAGCACAATAGACGGCCTGCGCCGCCGATCGGCACCGCGAGTCACAAGCTACGGCCATGTCACTGCCTCCTGAACGACCTGTCCGGCTCCTTCCAGATACGGATGGCGCCTGTCCGTGTAGTCCAGTGGCCCGAATGACGAATCTCCCCAGCTGGGTTCATCGCGAGCCTGAGGTTCGTCTGAACTCGTGTGGTGAGCCTGATTTTGGCAGCAGGTGTAGCAGGACTGAGCCGATCTGAACCATCGCACCGCAGGACTGTTCACCAACCTTTCGGAGGGGGCGAATGGCCGATAGGACGGAGCCGACTTATACTTAGGTGTAGACATCTGGCCCCATAAACTTCCTCTACCGCGGTGGCGGCGATCACTCTGCGGCCTGCGCAGCTTTGTCGCTCCAAGTGGGTGCGATCGCAGAAATTGGAGTCGTCCGGAAGGTTTAAGGCGAAATGGCCGGCGCATGCCGAACAGTCGATGGCCCGCCGCCGCAAGGGGCGGACGCGCAGGCTCGGCGTTCGTGACATCGTCTGGGGTGGAAAGATGCCCGCGGCGGAAAGACGAATTCCGCCGCGGGCAAAGCAGTTCAAATCCAGAACAGACTCTACTCATAACCGAGTCATAACGGAGGGCAGATTGGGGAGCAGGTCACATCTGCCTAAACCTACGCGAAACTACGGCGGCTAACCCGGACTTACTCGGTTACTGTGCGTCTGCGTGCGACGCTCCGATGTCCAATAGCTGATCGAAGGCGATCGGCCTCTTGGTTCGCATAGGAGAACACAATGAAGCTGACGTTCGGTCCGCCGTCGCTGCGCCCCATTGCGTGCGCCGCTTTGGTCGCATTGACCCTCTTGCCGCGTTCTGCCCAGGCGCAAAGGTCCGTGCGGCAATTCAGCGCGCCGAGCTGAAGCAGATCAACAGCGTCTTCTCCGACATCAAGAAGGGCGCTGTAGACAGGCGCATCGTCATCACGATGTGAGTCGCCGGATGCCGCGCATTTCACGAACCATTCGCCAGTCGCGAGGTTTTCGATGACTTTGATCCCGAAGGATATGACCCCGGTCTACAAGGCGACGATCGCCAAGGGGACGAATGCGACGCGTTGGCAGCGGGCGATCTATGCTGACAGCCTCCCGCCCTGCAACAACACCTGTCCCGCGGGCCTGAACATACAGGGCTGGCTGGCGCATGCGCAGGCCGGCCGATACGAAGAGGCCTGGCGCAAGTACATGGAGGAGAATCCGCTGCCGGCGATACACGGGCGGGCTTGCTACCATCCCTGTGAAAGCGCCTGCAACCGGCAGTTCCTCGACCAGCCCGTCGCGATCCATTCCGTGGACCGCTTTCTCGGCGACCTCGCAATCGAGAAAGGCTGGGCGGTTCCGGCCGGTAAGCCGACCGGAAAGCGCGTGTTGGTGATAGGTGCCGGCCCGGCCGGACTGTCCTGTGCCTACCATCTGCGCCGTCTGGGACACGAGGTCGAGATTCGCGACAGCGGCGAGGAGCCCGGTGGGATGATGCGCTACGGCATTCCCGCCTACCGCCTGCCGCGCGACCGCGTCGCGCATGAGATCGCGCGCATCGAGGCGATGGGCGTGAGGATCGTGCGCAACCACAGGGTCACCGACGTGCTGGCGGAAAAGGAGCAAGGCGGCTTCAACGCGGTCTTCGTCGCCATCGGCACGCAGGTAGCGAACCGCCTGAACGTCCCGGCCATGGATGGCGGCAAGATGATCGACGCCATCTCGCTCCTCGAGAACGTCGAGAAGGGCCGCGCGCCGGTGCTGGGGCGCGTCGTCGGCATCGTCGGCGGCGGCAACACCGCCATGGACGCAGCCCGCGTCGCCAAGCGTCTGGGCGCTCAGGACGCGGTAATGATCTTCCGCTTCGACAAAGAGCACATGGAGGCCCATCCCTACGAGGCGCAGGAAGCCTTCGCCGAGGGCGTCAAGATCAAGTGGCTGTCGACCGTCAAGCAATTCGGTCGCGACAACGACGGCGAGATCCTGGTCGAACACATGACGATGACGCCCGACGGCAGTGGATGCGTCGGAACCGGGCAATTCGAGAAGCTGAAGGTCGACTCCTTGGTGCTCGCCGTCGGCCAGCATTCGGACGTGGAGTTTCTCAAGACCGTGCCCGGCCTCAAGATCGGCCGCGGCGATACGGTCGCGGTCGACGACGGCATGAGGACCGGACACGAAGGCATCTTCGCCGGCGGCGACCTTATCGGCGGTGCGCGCACGATGACGACGGCCGTCGGTCACGGCAAGAAGGCCGCGCGCAATATCGATGCTTTCCTCAGAGGCGAATCCTTCGCCAAGCCGCCGAAGCGCCCGGTCATCCACTTCGAAGCGCTCAACCTGCCGGTCTACGTCGATGCGGCGCGCCAGCAAGCGCCGGAAACGCCGGCCGCCGACCGCACCGGGTTTGCGGAGGTCGCGCACGGTCTGACTGAGAAGGAGGCGCGATACGAGGCGAGCCGCTGCTTGTCCTGCGGCAACTGCTTCGAATGCGACAACTGCTACGCCGCCTGTCCGGAGCAGGCGATCATCAAACTCGGCCCCGGCCGCGGTTACCGCGTCGACTACGAGCTCTGCACCGGCTGTGCCGTCTGTTACGAGCAGTGCCCGGCCCACGCCATCGAGATGGTCCCCGAGGCGGCTCTGCCTGCCGCGTTGGGGCTGATCGGCGAACCGACAACCCCAGCGAAATTCAAGGTGCGACCCTGATGTTCGACGCTCCTGAAAGGAATGTGCGGGCCATGACCCTTCAAACCGCCGTCATGGACGGCAACACTGCGGCCGCCCACATCGCGTATCGCGTCAACGAGGTGTGCGCGATCTACCCGATCACGCCGTCCTCGACCATGGCCGAGGTGGTCGATGCCTGGACCGGCGAAGGCATCAAGAACATCTGGGGCCAAGTCCCGGTCGTCCAGCAGATGCAGTCCGAGGGCGGTGCGGCGGGTGCCGTCCACGGTAGCCTGCAAAGCGGCGCGCTGACGACCACCTTCACGGCCTCGCAGGGATTCCTGCTGATGCTGCCGAACATGTACAAGATCGCGGGCGAGCTGACCTCCTGCGTCTTCCACGTGGCGGCGCGGGCCATAGCCACCCAGGCGCTGTCGATCTTCGGCGACCATTCCGACGTGATGAGCGCCCGCATGACGGGCTTCGCGATGCTCTCGGCCGCGTCGGTCCAGGAAGCGCACGACCTGGCCCTGGTCGCGCAAGCGGCGACCTTGGAAGCGCGCGTGCCGATCATCTTCTTCTTCGACGGCTTCCGCACCTCGCACGAGGAAAACACCACCACACTCATCCCCGACGATCAGATCCGGGCGATGATCGACGAAGACCTTGTGCGCGCGCATCGCGCCCGCGCGCTGTCGCCCGAGCATCCGGTGCTGCGCGGCACGGCGCACAATCCCGACACCTTCTTCCAGGCACGCGAGGCCGCGAACCCCTTCTACACCAAAGTGCCCGGCATCGTGCAGAAGGCGATGGACAAGCTGGGTGAGCTGACCGGCCGCAAATACCGGCTGTTCCGCTACGCTGGCCATCCGCAGGCCGAGCGCGTCGTCGTTGCGATCGGCTCTGCCGTCGAAGTTCTCGAGGAAACCGCCGCCTGGCTCAACGCCAACGCGAAAGAAAGGGTCGGCGTGCTGCACGTGGCCCTCTACCGGCCCTGGGACAGCGACGCCTTCCTCGCCGCCATGCCCAAGAGCGCCAAGTCGATCGCGGTGCTCGACCGCTCCAAGGAGGTCGGGGCGCAGGGCGAGCCGCTCTACATCGACGTGCTCTCGACCTATGCGCGCGCCGTCGCGGCCGGCAAGGTCGCGACGATGCCAACCATCGTCGGCGGCCGCTACGGCCTCTCCTCCAAGGATTTCGATCCGCAGATGGCGAAGGCCGTGTTCGACGCGCTGAAGCAGAAGGAGCCGAAGCACAGCTTCACGGTCGGCATCACCGACGACGTGTCGCACACCAGCCTGCCGGTCGATCGCAGCTTTGATATCGAGACGCCGGACACGGTGCGCGCGCTGTTCTTCGGACTCGGAGCGGATGGAACGGTCGGCGCCAACAAGAACTCGACCAAGATCCTGCAGGGCGATGCCGGCCGGTATGCCCAGAGCTATTTCGTCTACGATTCGAAGAAATCCGGCTCGTACACGATCTCGCATCTACGCTTCGGTCCCAAACCCATTCACGCGCCGTATCTCCTCAAATCGGCGAGCTTCATCGGCGTGCACAAGTTCGATTTTCTGTTCAAGATCGACACGCTCGCCGACGCCGCCCCCGGTGCCACGCTGCTCCTCAACAGTCCCTACGGTGCGAACGAGGTCTGGGGCGAATTGCCGCGCCGGGTGCAGCAGCAGATCATCGACAAGAAGCTGAAGGTCCATGTCATCGACGCCTCGAAGGTGGCACTCGATCTCGGCCTCGGATCGCGCACCAACACCATCCTGCAGACCTGCTTCTTCGCCTTGTCGGGCGTGATGCCGCGCGATCAGGCGATCGCCGCGATCAAGACGGCGACGGAGAAGACCTACGCCCGCAAGGGCAAGGACGTGGTGAAGAAGAACTTCGAGGCCATCGACGCAGCCATCGCCAACCTGTTCGAGGTCAAGGTCCCGGCCGCGGCGAATAACGGGCGGGCGCCGCTCAAGCTCGTCCCCGACAGCGCACCCAAGTTCGTCCGCGACGTGACGTCGGTCATGCTGGCCCTCCGCGGCGACGATCTGCCGGTGAGCGCCTTGCCGGCCGACGGCACCTACCCGACCGGCACGACGCAATACGAAAAGCGCAACATCGCCGAGGAAGTGCCGGTCTGGGAGCCCGACCTCTGCATCCAGTGCGGCCAGTGCGCGGTCGTCTGCCCGCACAGCGTCATCCGCGCCAAGTATTACGACGACGACCGTCTCGCCGCGGCGCCGGCGGAATTCAAGGCCGCCCCCATCAATGCGCGCGGCTACCCGGACTCGCGCTACACGCTGCAGGTCTATGTCGAGGACTGCACGGGCTGCGGCGTCTGCGTCGAGAACTGCCCGTCGCACAGCCCGGTGGATTCGGCGATCCGGGCGATCAACATGAAGCCGCGGCTCGAGCATCTCGAAAGCGGACGCAAGAGCATCGAGTTCTTCGAAACAATCCCATGGGCCGACCGCGCCCGCGTCGACTTCGCCAACGTGCGCGGCCTGCAGTTCCTGCAGCCTCTGTTCGAGTTCTCCGGCGCCTGCGCGGGTTGCGGCGAAACGCCGTACCTCAAGATGCTGTCGCAGCTCTTCGGCGACCGTTTGCAGGTCGCCAACGCGACCGGATGCTCCTCGATCTACGGCGGCAACTTGCCGACCACGCCGTGGGCGAAGAATCCCGAAGGCCGGGGCCCGGCCTGGTCGAACTCACTGTTCGAGGACAATGCCGAATTCGGTCTCGGCTACCGGTTGGCGATCGACTCGCAGACCGAGTTCGCGCGCACCTTGGCGCGCAAGCTGGCGCCGCAAATCGGCGACGATCTGGTTCAGGCGCTGATCGCAGCACCGCAAGTGACGGAGTCCGACTTCCGCATCCAGCGCGAGCGGGTCGCGGTCCTGAAAGAGAAGCTCGTGCCGATCCACGGTGATGAGTCCGCCAACCTGCAGGCGCTCGCCGACCTCTTCGTGCGGCGCTCGGTGTGGATCGTGGGCGGCGACGGCTGGGCCTATGACATCGGCTATGGCGGCCTCGACCACGTCCTGGCCTCGGGCCGCAACGTCAACATCCTGGTGCTCGATACCGAGGTCTACTCCAACACCGGCGGCCAGGCGTCAAAGGCGACGCCGCTCGGTGCTTCGGCCAAGTTCGCCGCCGCCGGCAAGCGGGTTCCGCGCAAGGACTTGGCCCTGATGGCGATCGCCTACGGCAACGTCTATGTCGCTCAGATCGCGATGGGGGCGAACAGCGAACAGGCGCTGATCGCGATGCGCGAGGCCGAAGCGCATTCCGGGCCGTCGTTGATCCTCGCCTACTCGCAGTGCATCGCGCACGGAACCGACATGCGGTTCGGGATGAAGCAGGCGGCACGCGCCACCGCGAGCGGCTATTGGCCGCTGTTCCGCTTCGATCCGGCCATGCGCAAGCGCGACATGAATCCCTTCCGCCTCGATTCGACGCGGCCGCGCATTCCGCTCGAGGAATATCGCGTCAACGAGGTGCGCTTCAAGTCGCTGATGCAGTCGCGTCCGGACGAGGCGCGCCACATGACGGCGCAGGCGCAGCTCGAGCTCGAGGAGAAATACCGGCTCTACGAGGATTTGGCGGCCCGCGACGGCAGCCGTTTCCATCCTCATTGGGAGGAGGGCTGACCATGGTTGAGCTGTCCAGCCGGTATCTCGGCCTCCAATTGGCACACCCGATCATCGCGTCCGCCTCGCCACTGACCGCGACGTTCGACGGTATGCGGCGCCTCGAAGACGCCGGCGCCGCGGCCGTGGTCGCTGCCTCCCTGTACGAGGAGCAGATCAGGGCCGCTGATACCGAATATGCTGTCGTGACGGAGCAGACGGCCGGCTCCCACCCCGAGGCCGCGACCTATTTCCCCGATCTACCCGATTATCGGCACGGCGTTTCGGGGCACCTCGAGACGGTGCGGCGCGCAGCAGAAGCACTCGGCATCCCGGTGATCGCCAGCCTCAACGGCTGCAGCGACGAGGGTTGGCTGGATTTCGCGAGTTTACTGCAGCAGGCCGGCGCCGCCGCGCTCGAGCTCAACCTCTTCCTCCTCCCCTCCGACCCCCAGGTCAACGGACGGAGCGTTGAGAAGCGGTATCTCGACATCGTGCGGCATGTCAGGGCAAGGGTGACAATCCCAGTCTCGGTCAAGCTCCCCGCGTATTTCAGTGCGGTCGGCAATTTTGTCTCGCAGCTCGAATCGGCCGGCGCCGACGGCGTCGTGCTGTTCAACCGCTTCTTTCGACCGGACTTCGATCTCGAGTCGCTGAGCATCAAACATGAGCCCGCCCTGTCGACAGCTGCCGACATCCATTTGCCGCTCACCTGGATTGCCTTGCTGTCGCGGCGCGTCAAGCTGCTGTCGCTTGTTGCAGGGACGGGTGTCGAAAGCCACGTCGAGATCGTGAAGTTCCTGCTGGCCGGCGCCGATGCCGTGGCCACCACATCGGCGCTATTGCGCCATGGCCCGGAGTACATGACCACGCTGGTCGAAGGTCTAGACCGCTGGCTCCAGGACAACGCCTTCACATCCGTGGCCGAGATCCGCGGCCGTCTCGATGCAACGCATGTCGAACGGGCCGATCGTCTCTTGCGGGCGGAATATGTGCGAACGCTCACGGAGGAGCCGGTGCGGGATCAAACCGGTGCGACCCGCCGGATCGCGGCGGAATAGCGGTTGAGGCCGAACGCATGCGAGTCGCGATATTCAGCGCAGCGAAATACGAGCGGACGATGCTCGACGAGCTGAATGCCGTTCACGGGCACGAGATCGTCTATTTTGATACGCGTCTCGACTCGCGAACCGCATCTTTGGCGGCGGGGTCGCGGGCGGCCGGCGTCGGCGGCAACGACGTCGTCGACGCCGATGTTCTGAGACGCCTTGCTTCCGGCGGCACACAGCTGGTCGCGACGCGCTCTACGGGGTTCAATCACATCGACCTGGACGCGGCTGCGGAGCTCGGCTTACGAGCCGTTCGCGTGACCGACTACTCCCCGAACTCGGTAGGGGAGTTCGCTGTCGGCCTGTTGCTTGCGCTCAATCGAAAGATCCCGCGCGCATACAATCGCACGCGTGAGGGCAACTTCGAGCTCGATGGGCTCATGGGTGTCGATCTCGTGGGTCGGACCGTGGCGGTGATCGGGACCGGCAAAATCGGAACCGTCTTCGGCCGCATCATGGCCGGATTCGGCTGTGCGGTGATCGGTTACGACCTGTACCGGTCCGCCGAATTCGAGAAGATCGGCGGCCGATATGTGGACGCTGATGAGGCTCTGGCTGCGGCGGACGTCATATCGTTGCATTGCCCGCTGACGCCCGAGACCCGCCACATAGTCAACGCACGTACGCTGGCACGCGTGAAACGAGGCGCATTATTGGTCAATACGAGCCGCGGTGGATTGGTAGATACGGAAGCGGCGATCGACGCGCTCAAATCCGGGCAACTCGGCGGAATGGCGATCGACGTCTACGAACGTGAAGGCAGTCTCTTCTCCAAGGATTTGTCGAGCACAGTGATCACGGACGATGTGATCCAGCGCCTGGTTTCGTTTTCGAACGTGATCGTGACAGGACATCAGGCGTTCTTCACGCGCGAAGCGTTGACAACGATCCTGGGTACGACGCTCACGAGCATCTCGGATTTTGCCACGGGCCGTCCGCTCGTGAACGAAATCAAAGCCGCCGCGAGGTCGCCTACCGGGGCTTTTAAGTCCGCGGCGGCTTTGACCAAAACTCACTCGGCCTAACCTCACCTCACACCGGTCCGCGATCCCCTTGTGCGACGATAGGCCTCCATTCGGCCGCATCGGGATTGCCGCGGAGTTGGGCGGTCAATTCGGCACACGTGAGGAACGACCATGTCTGGCGAGATCACCAACCTGCCGACGCCGGCCAAACAGCCCGATCCGAAGCCATGGATCTGGCCGACATTGCGCCGAAATCTCCGGGCCCACGCCCCCGGCATCGTAGATGACACCGGGGGGGTCGCTGTCCTCCCCAAGCCTGAAATCCGGATGCAATTCAGTGCGATCTATCGCGAGTCACGAACGTGAGCCAACTGCCCGACACGATGCTCTTTCACACGCGAATTCTGTCGATCATCGGTAACGTCGTCCGGATCGCTTTGGGGGAGAGCGTGGGCGACCGCCCGTCGTTCGGCGACCTCGCCGAGGTGCGCGACGAGCAAGGCCGGCTGCGAATCGCACAGGTCGTCAAGCTCGACGATGGGGTCGCATCGCTCCAGATCTTCTCAGGGGCTCAAGGACTCACCACCCGGGCGAAAATCCGCTTCCTCGGCCATCCGCCGGATGTGGCTTTCTCGCCAAACATTCTCGGCCGCGTCTTTGGGGGAGAAGGCGCCCCTCTCGACGGCGGCCCACCCCTCGACATGGACTCTCGGATCGATATCGGCGGACCCTCCGTCAATCCGGTTCGGCGGAAGCTGGCCACGAACATGATCCGCACGAACGTGCCGATGATCGACGTCTTCAACTGCCTCGTCGAGAGCCAGAAGATCCCAATCTTCTCTGTCTCGGGCGAGCCTTACAACCAGTTGCTCGCGAGGATCGGCATTCAGGCCGACGCCGATGTGGTGATCTTCGGCGGGCTCGGCCTCCTGTTCGACGATTACTGGCGCTTTCGTCAGACCTTCGAGAACGCGGGCGTGTTCTCGCGCACCGTGATGTTCGTCAACCAGGCTTCCGACCCGATCGTCGAGCGGCTGCTCGTTCCGGACATGGCGCTCGCGGTTGCAGAGCGCTTCGCGGTCGAGGAAAAAAAGCGCGTCCTTGTACTCCTGACCGATATGACCGCCTTCGCCGATGCGCTGAAGGAGGTCGGCGTCTCGATGGACCGCGTGCCATCGAACCGCGGCTATCTCGGCGACCTCTACAGCCAGCTGGCACGCCGGTATGAAAAGGCGGCGCAGTATCAAAACGGCGGCTCCGTAACGATCCTCGCCGTGACGACCATGCCGGGCGGCGATATCACGCACCCGGTCCCTGACAACACGGGCTACATCACCGAGGGCCAGTTCTTTCTACATGACGGCGCGATCGACCCGTTCGGATCGCTCTCACGACTCAAGCAGAACGTGGTCGGAAAGCGAACGCGGGAGGATCACGGCGCGATCATGAACACCATGATCCGGTTTTACTCAGAGGCTCGCGATGCACAGCAGAAGCTGGCGATGGCCTTCGAGCTGTCGGACTACGACCGCCAGCTGCTGAAGTTCGGCGGACTCTTTCGCGACCGGTTCATGCGCATCGACGTCTCGCTGCCGCTGGCGAAGGCGCTCGATCTCGGTTGGGAGACCATGGCGGAGTGCTTCAGGCCCGATCAGCTCCTGATGAAGCAGACGCTGATTGACAAATACTTTCCGAAACCAACGCCGTCTGCGGCCTGACCATGACGCGACTCAACCTCAGCAAGACGCAGCTGGCGAAGGAGCACGCGAATCTCGCCATGTACCGCCGGTATTTGCCGTCGCTCGATCTGAAGCGTCAACAACTCACCGCCGAGCGCAACAAGACCCAAGCCCGCCTCGCCGACATCGAAGCGCAGGTTGCGCGCTGCATCGAGGGGATCGGAGGAGAGATCCCGATGCTTGCAAACAAGGACATCGACCTGAAGGGGCTTGCGACCTTGAAAACGATCAGGATCGGGGAGCGCAATGTGGTGGGCCAGCGTCTGCCCATCCTGGTGGACATCGAGGTCGCTGTCGCGCGTTATGGCTATTTGGCACGGCCGCAATGGGTGGATCTCGTCGCCGCGCGCCTGAAGGATGTGCTGCGGCTACGGGTCGAGGCGCAGGTTACGAGGCGCCAGGTGGCGCTGCTCGATGCGGCGGCGACGAAGGTGACGCAGCGCGTCAACCTCTTCGACAAGGTCCTGATCCCGCACACGAAGGAGAACATCCGCCGAATCGACATCGCGCTCGGCGACCTCGAGCGCTCTGCCGTCGCCAACGCCAAGATTGCCAAGCGCAAGAAGCAGGCGGCATGACGATCGCACCCCTCAAGCGGGCAACCGTCTACGGGCTGTCCGAAGACAAGGGTTCTCTGCTGAACGCGCTGCAGGATGCGGGCTGCATGCATCTTGTGCCCCTGCGCGAGGTAGGGCCGCTGGAGCCGACAGACCCGGGGCTTCTGCGACGCACGTCTTCCGCTTATCGTCACCTCAACGAGGCACCCTACCAGTTGCGTCCGTGGCCAGAACGTCGTGCGATCGATCTGGACGCGGTGATCGAGACCGCACTGAGGAACAAGGACCGCCTACGCAAGGCACGTGACCGGCGCGACTTTCTTGTGGAGCGGATTGCCGGACTCGAGCCCTTCGGTGACTTCGCGCTGCCGGCGATGGAGGCGCTGCGGGGCAGGAAGTTGTGGTTTTATACCCTGCCTGCCAGACAGCGTGCGGCGCTACGCAAGGTCGGTATGCCGTGGCAGGTTCTTGGCCGCGATCAAACACGCCTGTATCTGGTTGTCATCTCGCGCGACGAGCCGCCGGCCTCTGTGCTGCCGGTCCCGCGCGTACACACCGGTTCCGTGCCGCTGCCGGCCCTGCGCGCAGAGCTCGTGCAGACCGAGATTGAGATCGAGGAGGCGGAGCTCGAGCGCGCCGAGCTCGGCCGCAACCGCCTCGCGCTTGGCTTTCGGCTGACGCAGGCGGAGGACGCTGCGGATCGCCGTCACGCGGCCGGGATGACCCGGGACGTGGACCGGATTTTCGCCCTTCAGGGATGGGTACCGGCGCAGCAGGCCGGTCGGATCCGGGCACTATCGGAGGCTCAGGGCCTCGCGGTCGTCTTCGAGGATCCGGCAGCCGGCGACTCGCCCCCGACCCTCCTCGAGGTTGCCGGACCCTTCTCGGGCTCCAGTGCGCTGACGAACTTCTACGAGACGCCCAACTATCGCGGCTGGGATCCGAGCCTGATCGTCTTCTTTTCGTTCGCGATCTTCTTCGCGATGATCCTCGCCGATGCCGGCTACGCTGCGATCCTGGGCGCGGCTGTCGCGTTCTATTGGCGGCGGATGGGGCGCTCCACGGCCGCGCGGAGGGCGCGGGTCATGCTGGCCTTCATCATGGTCGTCGCCCTCATATACGGGACGATCGCGGGTAGCTGGTTCGGGATCGCACCGCAGAAGGGCAGCCTGCTCGATCGGATTGCATACATAGACGTGAGGAACTTCGACACCATGATGCACGTGTCGATCATCGTGGGCGTCCTCCAGATCGCGCTCGCGAACGCCGAGGTCGCGTGGCGCAACCGGGGCACGAGCCTCGCCTTCGCCAAAATCGGCTGGATCGTCACGCTGTTCAGCGGGCTCGGGATCTGGCTCGCGGCATCGCGCGCCCCGTGGTGGTACGTCGCGCTCGCGATGGGCCTTGCGTCGGTGGTTCTGGGCACCGCGGCCGAACGTCCGGTCAAGCGCCCGCTAGACCGGCTTCTCCGCGCCACCGATGGTATCCTCGCTGCGACCCGGGCGACGAAATTGTTCGGCGACGTGCTGAGCTACATGCGGCTCTTCGCACTCGGCCTCGCCAGCGCTTCGCTCGCGGCGACGTTCAACCAGTTAGCGATGCAGCTCGGCAAGGATTTACCGGGTATCGGGATGCTGTTCGCGGTCCTGGTGCTCCTCTTCGGTCATGCAATCAATATCGCGCTCGGCATCTTGAGCGGCGTGGTCCACGGTCTTCGGCTCAATTACATCGAATTCTTCGGATGGGCCCTCTCCGAAGAGGGCAATCCCTTCAGGGCGTTCGCGCACAGGAGAGCAGTCACATGAGCGAATTGGCGGTCATCCTCGGGTGGGTTGGAATCTACGGCGTCATGGCCCTCGGTGCCATCGGGAGCATCGTCGGCTGCGCGGTCGCAGGCCAAGCCGCGATCGGAGCGATGATGGACATCGAAGGCGGCTACGGCAAGTTCGTCGGTGTGTCGGCGATGCCCTCCACCCAGATCATCTTCGGCATCGTCGTGATGTTCTCCCTGATGCAGCCGGTGAACCCGGCCAACGGCGGCGCACTGTTCGCTATCGGCATTCTCGCGGGACTCGCGTTGATGTTGTCCGGGATCTGGCAGGGCCGGGCCGTCGCCTCCTGCATCGCCGCAGCGAAGGACAAGCCCGAGATCTTTGGCCTCTCGCTTGCCCCAGCGGCGATCGTGGAGGGCTACGCGGTCTTCACCTTCGTCTTTGCGCTGGTGCTCGCGGGTAGCATTCCGCACGCAGCGGGAGGCTGAACAATGACCGAGGCAACCGTCCAGCAGCCAATCTCCTCCGGCATCGATGCGCTGATCCAGCGCCTGAAGCAGGAGGGTGCGGATGAGGGCCGCGCCGAGGCACAGAAACTCGTCACGGACGCCGAGGCGCGGGCGCGCGAACTCCTGGCGCAGGCCGAGGCGAAGGCGAAGCATCGGACCGACGCCGCCGCGCAGGAGGCAGACCGCCTGAAGCGCGCCGGCGAGGAGGCGCTGAAGTTGGCGATGCGCGATGCGGTTCTCGAGCTCAAGGAGGATTTGAGCAGCCGTTTCGCCCAGCAGGTCCAAGGTGCCGTTGGCAAGCTCTCGACCGACGAGGAGGTGCTCAAGAGCATGATTCTCGCGGTCGCGAACCGTGCCCGGGGCGGGGCCGGCATCGACAACGCGAAGCAGCTGGAGATCATCCTGCCGCGTACGGTGGTGGGACTCGATGAGCTGCGCGCCAACCCTCGGGAGTTGCGCGATGGAGCACTAAGCCAGTTTGCGCTTGCGTCCGTGGCAGACATGCTGCGCGCCGGCGTGACGTTCACGCGGGCGAGCGACGATGCTGGCGGGATCCGCGTCGCTCTGAAAGACACCGGCGTGCTGGTCGATCTTACGGATGCCGCCGTCGCGGCCGTGATCCTGCGCCACCTCCAACCGCGCTTTCGGGCTCTGCTCGAAGGCGTTGTGAGCTGAGGCCCGGCGCATGCGAGGAACCGAATACGTTCAGCTTATGGCGAGCCTCCCGGCACTGGGACCGATTCTGGCCGCGAAGACAGCGCCGATCAATCGCGTACGCCTGCACGCGCGGCTGCGCGGATTGCTGCGACCCGAGCACTTCGCCGAGATCCAGGCGGCAGCGAGCATTCTTGCCTGGCCGCACCAGGCGACGCTTACGACCGACGCTGAGTTCGTGCGCCATGCGCAGCAGGTTATCCCGACGCTCAAGAGCGAGGCCCTGCGTCGCCTCGCTGATGACCGGCTCGATCAGCGCACGGTGCTCGCCGCGCTGCGGCGGCGCCACGCCGGGCAGGATGCACCGGCTGCTGCGGAGATCTGGGGTTATGGTCGCTACGTCGGCCGCATCCGCGCAAACTGGCGAGACCCCGACTTCGGCCTCGGGCAATCGCTCAAATGGTTGCCATCAGCCAAGGACAATATCGAGAACGAGGATGCGGCGGGCCTTGAGCGTATCCTTCTCGAGACGGCCTGGCGACGGGCAGACCGGCTGGTTGGTGCCCACGATTTCGATTTCGAGGCGGTCGCACTCTATGTCGTGCGCTGGGATCTGCTTGATCGCTGGATCCACTATGACGCCAACGCGGCGGCGGCGCGGTTCGGCGCGCTGGTCACCGACGCCCTGAACGCCGCCCATATGACCTTGAAAACGGACGCTGACCTCCTGAGGGACGTTGCATGACCGCCGATACCAGCTTCGCCGAGCCCATCTCGACGCCGATCGTCGCCGCCAAAACCGCAAAGGCGAGTGGCATAGCGGTGCCGCCGGCGTCGGTTAAGGCACCGGCGGCGACCATCGCTGCGGTGCAGGAGGACATCGTACGCTTCCGGCTGACCAATCCAGGCGAACAGGAGATGGTCAAGAACGAGGTGGTCTACGTCCTGCCTCGCCGCCAGCCGGGCGAGCGCCTGAAGGCGGAAGTACTCCGAGTAATGGGCGATCAGGCCGACGCGCAAGTCTACGAGAGCACGGGCGGGGTCGGTCTCGGCGACCCGGTGGAGCAGACCGGTCGGCTCCTGTCGGTCAAGCTCGGGCCCGGTCTGCTGGGCCGGATATTCGACGGACTTCAAAACCCGCTTGAGGTGCTGGCACAAGGGCACGGAACGTTTCTGCCGCGCGGTGTCGAGGCTCCCGGCCTCGACACTTTGGCAAAGTGGTCGTTCACTTCATCGGTGCGGATCGGCGACAAGGTTTCGGGCGGCGACACGGTTGGTACGGTGCCCGAAAGGACGGTCACCCACAAAATCATGGTGCCGTTCGACGTCGATGAGCCGATGCAGGTGACGTGGATCCGGGACGGGTCTGCGACCGTCGACGAGCCGATCGCGCGCCTCCGCGGCGCCGCTGGTGGCGAAAGGGAGCTCACGCTCGCTCAGGAATGGCCGGTGCGCGTCGCTTTACCCAACGGATTGTTTGCGCGCGGGGCCTCGGTCCGGCTCTATCCGGAGGCGCCTTTGGTTACGCAGCAACGGCTCATCGACACCTTCTTCCCGATCGCCCAGGGCGGCACCGCGTGCATTCCCGGTCCGTTCGGGGCTGGCAAGACGGTGCTCCAGAACCTGATCTCGCGGCATGCGGACGTCGATGTGGTGATCGTCGTCGCCTGCGGCGAACGTGCGGGGGAAGTTGTGGAGACCATTACCGAGTTTCCGCACCTGAACGATCCGCGCACCGGCGGCTCGCTGATGGATCGTACGGTGATCGTGTGCAACACCTCATCGATGCCGGTGGCCGCGCGCGAGGCATCGATCTACACCGGCCTGACGATCGGCGAGTACTACCGGCAGATGGGGTTGCGGGTGCTGCTCATCGCCGACTCTACCTCGCGCTGGGCACAGGCGATGCGCGAAACCTCGGGCCGGCTGGAGGAGATTCCCGGCGAGGAAGGCTTTCCAGCCTATCTCGACAGCTCGATCAAGGGCGTCTACGAGCGAGCAGGGGTTGTCAGGACCAATGACGGCAAGGTTGGCGCGCTGACGATGATCGGTACCGTGTCGCCGGCCGGCGGCAACTTCGAGGAACCGGTCACCCAGTCGACGCTCTCGGCCGTGAAATGCTTTCTCGGCCTTTCCGCCGAGCGCGCCTACAAGCGGTTCTACCCTGCGGTGGATCCGCTCCTGTCCTGGTCGCGCTACCGCGAGCAGCTTGCGCCTTGGTTCCGAAACCAGGTGGGCCCGGACTGGAGCGAGCAGGTAGATCGGATGATGGATCTCCTGCGCCGCGGCGACGAGATCCTGCAGATGATGCAGGTCACGGGCGAAGACGGTGTGAGCCTAGCGGACTTCGTTACGCAACGCGCGTCGCTGTTCCTCGACATGGTCTTCTTGCAGCAGGACGCCTTCGACGCCGTCGACTGCGCCTGCAAGCCTGAGCGACAGAAGGCGCTGTTCGACATGGTCAACGCTGCGGCGACGCGCTCTTATGCGTTCAAGGACAAGACGGCGGCGCGGGACTACTTCACCAGCCTGACGGGCCTCTACAAGAACCTCAACTACGCGGCGGCCGGATCCAACGACTTCCTGCGGATAGCGAAAGCGATCGACGAGCTCGACAGGTCGGTCCCAACGGTCGCTGTCGAAGCGGCCGCCGCAAGCGGTGGCGCTGCCGCTTTGCGCCCGGTGGCGGCTGCCGTTGGAGAGAACGTCGCAACGAAAGCCGGCTGAGAGGTCGACGCGCCGTGGTCTGCGATCTTGCCGCTCTCGCGACCACTAACGGCTCGAGCGGTACCATCGCCAAGGAGGATCAAGCCTTGACATCCCTGCCTGCTGTCAAACCCGCCGCCAAGCCTGGCGTCAGACCTGCCGCCTATGCGACCGATGCGGGTGATACGTCCGTGCCCAGAGCGGTACGGACGCACGAGAAGTACGAGCGGTTGGTCGCGCGCGCGAAGAGCATTACCGCGGTCCCGACGGCGGTCGTATGGCCATGCGAGGAGCACGCGCTGGCCGGTCCGACCGATGCCGCCGCGGAGAACATCATCGCGCCCATCCTGGTCGGGTCAGCAACGCGGATCCGCGCTGCAGCGCAGAAAGCCGGCCTCGACATCGGCCGTTTCGCGATCGTGGATGTCGCGACCGAGGAGGAGGCCGCTGCCGCTGCGGTGCGCCTTGTCCGGGACGGCAAGGCGCACAGCTTGATGAAGGGCAGCCTGCATACCGACGTGCTGATGCACGAGGTCGTTGCCAAGGAGGGTGGGCTGCGCGCGGGACGGCGGATCAGCCATGTCTTCGTGCTCGACGTCCCGACCTACCCCGAAGTTCTGTTCGTCACCGACGCGGCGATCAACATCTTCCCCGATCTCGAGACGAAGCGCGACATTGTTCAAAATGCGATCGACCTGCATATCGGCCTCGGTCTCGGAGAGCCGCGTGTGGCGATCTTGTCGGCGGTCGAGGTGATCAACCCGAAGATTCCCGGCACCACAGACGCAGCAAGCCTGTGCAAGATGGCCGAACGCGGCCAGATTAGAGGCGGGATCCTCGACGGGCCACTGGCGATGGACAATGCGATCAACGCCGAGGCCGCCGCGATCAAGGGCATTCATTCGCCGGTTGCCGGGCGCGCCCAGATCCTCGTCGCGCCCGACCTCGAAGCCGGGAACATGCTCGCAAAGGACATGATCTTCCTTGGCCAGGCCGATGCCGCCGGCATCGTGCTCGGGGCCGCCGTGCCCATCATTCTGACGAGCCGCGCCGACGGCGTGCGGACGCGCATAGCCTCGACCGCCATTGGCAGCCTGTACGCCCATCACCTGGCCGAGCAGCGGGCCAAAGAGGGGAGCCGCGCATGAGCGACACAGTTCTCTGCCTCAATGCCGGCAGCTCGAGCATCAAGTTCGAGGCCTTCAAGGTCATGCCGCGCGACGAATTGCGGCTGGCATTCAGGGGGCAGCTCGAAGGCTTGGGGATTCGGCCTCACCTCAGCGCGAAAGGCGGTAGCGGTGTGCAACTGGTCGATCGAACATACACGATGCAGGAGATCCCGGACGTGGCCGCTGCCATGTCGAAGCTGACCGAATGGCTTCGCGATCATCTGGAGGGCGAGCTGCCGATGGCGATCGGGCATCGCCTCGTCTTCGGAGGCACGCGCTATTCGCTCCCCGTGATGATCGATGACGATTGTCTCCGCTACCTGCGTTCGGTCGTACCGCTCATGCCGCTTCATCTGCCCAGCGAACTGGCGCCGATCGAGCATATCCACGAGCGGCTGCCCGAGATGCGTCAAGTCGCCGTGTTCGATACCGGGTTTCATCGCGGCCACGACGAGCTCATCCAGAGGCTGCCCATACCCGAGGCGCTGCATCGCGAGGGCGTGCTGAGCTATGGCTTCCATGGCATCTCCTACGAGTTCATCTCCGGTCGCCTGAAGGAAATCGATCCCTCATTGGCCGAGGGACGGGTCGTCGTCGCCCATCTCGGCAACGGCTGCTCGATGTGCGCGCTCGTCAGGGGCAAGAGTGTGGAAGCGAGCTGGGGATTCTCGGCCCTCGACGGCCTGACGATGGGGACACGGCCGGGACGCCTGGACGCGGGCGTCGTTCTCTATCTTTTCCAGAATAAGCACATGTCGGTCGAGCAGGTCCAGAATCTGCTTTATCACGACTGCGGCTTGAAGGGTCTGTCGGGCGTGAGCAGCGATGTTCGCGAGCTTCTGACGAGCGCGGACCCGAGGGCCCGGTTCGCCCTGGACTACTTCAGCTCGCATGCCGCGCGCATGGTGGCGGAGTTGGCCACGGTGATGGGAGGCATCGACGGGCTCGTCTTCACGGCCGGGATCGGCGAGAACGCCCCGCCTGTCCGCGCCAATATCGGATCGAGGTTGTCCTGGCTCGGCGTTGCGATCGACGCGGAGGCAAATGCCCGACACGGGCCACGCATCTCGTCAAAAGGCAGCGCCGTCACCTGTTATGTCATTCCAACGAACGAAGAGCTCATGATCGCGCGCCATGCCCTGGCGGTGGTCCGGCGTTCGGCGTGATCGTCTGCGAATTTACCCGAAGCGGCCGAGGTATGGCCCCATACATCGGCGCTGCACAGCCGGCTTTGGCGCGCTTGCTATGTCTATTGCGAGCTTGCCGCTTTACTTGACGAACTCGAGTGGAGGTGCGTCCGGGCGGTGCAGCGTCCGATCACGCTGGAGCGCTGCTCCTGGAAAATCCGGGCGCGACGCGAGGCCGCTGGTGAGCAGCGCGACCGGATCAGGCGAAATGTGAAGCGCGCTCGCGGCGCGGAGCTACGGTGCGAGGGCTGACGTGTCGCTGATGCCGGATCCACTGTGACCGTCGGCTATCCGCTTGCCGCGTGTCCGCTTGTGAGCGCCAGCGCCGCCTAGGCCGGACGAAGCGTTTGAATATCCTCGCGGCAGGCCTCGCTGAATTTCCGCAGCGGGTCGATATCCTGGCTATGCGGGCTTTGCATGAGCTGCCGTATGTCACGCAGGGTCTTGTTTGGGGCGAAATAGGTGTCGACGATGAGGTGCACGATCCCGTCCGCAGCCTCGATGACTTTCGGGCTCGACAGCACGCGCATCCGGCTCACCATCGCGTAAAGGCCGACGAAATGGTGGATCTCCGCCTTGTCGCTCGTCAGGGCCTCGCCGTAGAGCTTAGACGCCTCCTCGATGAAGTCTTTATAGAGATCCTGCCGTCGCGTCTTGTCCGCCGCGAGCTGCCCTGCGCGAGCCTGGAAATCTTGTGACAACCACGACGCGGCGAGCGATGTCATCCCGCCGATCACCGAACCCGCGAGCGCGGCAAGCGCGGAAACAATACCTGCGTCCATTTAAGCCAAGTCCCACATTAGGCGTTGAGGCGCACAGGGTGGAGAGGTGTCACTGAATTGGTGGGCCATGAAGGAGCCCATGAAAATGGTGTCTCATTGGTCTCGCTGAGCCGGGCCGCGAGCCCCACGCCGAGCCTCAACCGTGCGCTCGCCGCGTCAGGCCCCCATCCTTGACCAACGACCGCGGCTCGGACGCCAGCGTCGCCAGGCGCGGCGGGCCGGCGGCTGCGGTCAATCGCAGCGCAATCGATGGGTCGCCGCCGGGCCCGGATGCCCAGGCCATGGCCGCTCGATGGTTGTCGAAGTCGAGCGCTGGCGCGATCATCGGGCTCCGCTTGCTCGAGCTGCGCGCCGTCGCTTCGATCTGCTCGCAATAGTGCTCGGCGTGGCGGCGGAAGATCGCGTCGTGCTCTCCGCGTCCAATGAGCTTCTCCAGGCCGTACGCGCGCGTGATTTGGAGCAGCCGAAATTGCGGTTCCACCGCGTCAACGTCAGCACACACGAGAGACTTCGTCGTCAACTTCAGCACGAGATCGACAATTTCGTTGCCCCGCAGGGTCTCATCCGCGGCGATCGCGGCGGCGGCGGCGAGCGTAAAGCCGCCGGCGAAGACGGACAGGCGAGCGAAGACAGTCTGCTCGGCGGGCGTGAGTAGGCCGAAACTCCAGTCCAAGGTCGCTCGCATGGTGCGGTGACGGGGCAGGGCCGTTCGGCGGCCGATCGTCAGTAGGCGCAGCCGATCTTCTAGGAGGCCGGCCAAAGTCCGCACACCCAACACACCGACGTGCGTCGCGGCAAACTTGATGACCAGAGGAATTCCGTCCAGCTTGCGGCATATATCGCCGACGATGGGAGCATCTTCGTCGCGCAGCTCGAAGCCGCCGATCCCGGCCCGTGCCCGCTCTACGAAAAGCTCAACCGCGGGATAACGCAGCGCCGCAACGCCGTCGAGTTCAGCCGATGCGGGCGGGCTCTCGAGCGATCCAAGAAGGTGGACGCACTCCCCTTCGACCTGCAGGGGCTCCCGGCTCGTCGCGATGACGTGAACACCGGTCGCACGTCGCAGGACGGCCGCGGCGAGTGTGGCAACCGCGCTCACCACATGCGCGCAATTGTCGAGAATGAGCAACATCCGCCGGTTTCGCAGAGCCGACATGAGACCGGCTAGGGGGGAGCCGGGATCGTATGTTGCGCCGATGACGTCGGCGACGGCGCCCGCCACCGCGGCTTCATCGGTGACCGCCGCCATGTCGACGCGCCAGACACCATCCTCGTACACCCCCATCAACTGTTCCGCGGCGGCGATAGCGACCGACGTTTTTCCGATACCGCCCGGCCCGACGATGGTGAGGAGCCGGTGTCGCGACGTCTGTTCCGCGATCTTTGCGACGACCTCGGAGCGTCCAATCAACGGGAATACCCGGGACGGGAGATTGTGCCTATCGCTCGATCCGGAGGGGCGGGCGGCCGCGGCCGCAAGGGGCGCGCCGCCGGTCACTCTGGCGACGAACCGGTACCCTTGTCCGGGGCTGTTCTCCAGATAGCGCCGACCATCCCGCCCGTCGCCGAGCGCTCGCCGCAAGGCCGCCACCTGAAATTTCAGATTCTCGTCGACCACGTGGGTATTGGGCCAGACGCGGGCGATCAGCTCTTTCTTGCTGAGGAGGACTCCGGGTTTTTCCACCAGCGCGATCAGGATCTCCATGGCGCGGGTTCCCACACGGACCGGAGTTTCGCCCTCGAGGAGGAGCCGCTGCGCCGGTACCAGGCGAAAGGGCCCAAACGCGATCTCGCCCGCGCACGATCGGCTGGTCTGGTGTGCCGCGATGAAGGTCGGCTGAGCGCCGCCGCCATGATTCGGGTTCAGTGCGAGTTGCCCGAAATCTTGAGAGTACGAGGAAATCATGGTCATCAGCGCCTCCTGTTGCGCTTGTGCCGCCGGCTCGCGAGGCAAATGCCCTCAGTCACCAAGCTTCCCATGTTGAGGCCAAGGTTACCGGTGCAGCCGTGGCCCACGCCATTCCGCCTACGGCGTTTGCGCCCTCACTTTAGTCAGGTCGCGATGGCGGAATGGAGCGGCAGACTAGTCCTTTGGTTTAGGCCGCTAAGCCCGGAGAGAACTGCCGCGCTTGCCGGCCATTCGCGCCAGACCGACCGACAGTCTCGCGTGCGCCTTGCGCATGATTTGGCCCTCCCAAAATTTTACGCTGATTCGGCGGGCTCAACCTGGCCGCTCAGCGCATCGGCCCCTTTCGCCGGGGGGAGCTCGCTGGTGGCGGGGCAAGGCGCGGCTGTTTGCTGTGAGGCCCGCCCGGATGAAGCCGGGCCGCGAGTCCAGTGTCGAAATCGGCTCGGAGGTCCCGTGAGGTAGGCGCTCATCGCGCGAGACGGCATGACACGCGATGACTGATGGGTCTGATTGCCTCAATCCAAATGCGCTTCACCGAAACGGCGCGGTCGTCTTAGCGAGTGACTCGCATTCGTGTCCAGGTCGCGTCCGGACGCGCTGCGTTGGAAGACCTTCCCTCACCCCAAATTACGACCGCTGACCTGACCTTACTCTGTTCCGTGTCCTCTGCATGCAACGATCGGCAGTCCCAATCGGCGGCGCGTTGCCGACAGATTGCCATACAGAGGAGATAAGACCATGAAGCTGACATTTGCCGCTCCGGCGTTGAGCTTGAAACGCTCGCTGGCCGCTGCGGGTTTCGTCGCATTCGCGTGTTCCGCGGTTTCCGCCGATGCACGAGCCAACGGCTGCGCAGAGGCCGTGGCGATGGCCCGGGACAACATCTCTCTCCGCATCAACGGCGGCGACAACTCTGCCAACTCGCGCGAGTCAGCGAAGGTGCGGCTGTATCGGGCCGAAGAAGCTGCAGCCGGTAACGACGAAGGCCGCTGCTGGAACCAGATCTGGTGGTCGGCCTATTTCATCGGCATCCCGGGCCCGGTCGCGGTGCAGATGCAGGAAGCGGCTGCGATCCGGCAGCGCCTGGCAGCCGCGCCGGAGCCCTATCAGCCGCGCTGGGCTTCGCCGTAGCGCCAAACGTCATCCTGGAGGGAACCGTGGGGCTGACACTGATCTCCATCGCTATGACGATGCTCGGAATTTGGCTCATCCTCGCGGCAACACCTGAGAGCTGAACCACTTTGGCGTTGGCGACATCCCTTCCTTCCCTTCGCTCGAGGTGCCCGCCATGAAGACCATGCGAGCCGCGGTCGTGCATGAATTTGGAAAGCCGTTGCAGATTGAAGATGTGCCGATCCCGGTGCCCGGCCCTGGGGAAGTTCTGGTCAAGATCGTCGCGACCGGCGTGTGCCACACCGATCTTCACGCGGCGGACGGCGACTGGCCGGCGAAGCCGGCTCCTCCGTTCATTCCCGGTCACGAAGGGGCCGGGATCATCGCCGCCGTTGGCCCCGCCGTGAAGGGATACAAGGAAGGCGATCCGGTCGGCATTGCGTGGCTCCACGACGCCTGCGGCGGCTGCGAATACTGCGTCACCGGCTGGGAGACGCTGTGCCCGGACCAGCACAACAGCGGATACAGCGTCAACGGAAGCTTCGCCGAATACGCCATCGGTGCGGCGTCCTATGTGGCCCGGCTGCCGGACAAGGCGGATTTCGCGGAGATCGCACCGATCCTGTGCGCCGGGGTGACGACTTACAAGGGCATCAAGGAGACGGAAGTCAGGCCAGGGGAATGGATCGTCGTCTCCGGCGTTGGCGGGCTGGGCCATATCGCGGTCCAGTACGCCAAGGCGATGGGCCTCCACGTCGCGGCGGTGGATGTATCGGAGTCGAAGCTGGCACTGGCGCGGCGGCTGGGCGCCGAGCTTGCCGTCGATGCAAGATCGCCCGAGGCCGTGGCGCAAGTGCTCAAGGAAACGGGCGGCGGGGCGCACGGCGTTCTGGTCACGGCCGTGTCTCCTCCAGCGTTCACGCAAGCGCTTCATATGGCCCGACGAAAAGGGACCGTCAGCCTGGTCGGTTTGCCGCCCGGTTCATTCGCGACGCCGATCTTCGACGTCGTCCTGAAGCGGATCACGCTGCGGGGTTCGATCGTCGGCGGCCGCCGGGACCTCGCCGAGGCGCTCGCCTTCGCAGCCGAAGGGAAGGTGCGTGCGACGATCCAGCGTGTCCAGCTCGAGGCTATCAATGATGTGTTCGCCGATCTGAGGAAGGGCACCGTCGACGGCCGCGTCGTCATCACCATGTGATCCGGCCACCACCGTTCTGCAATCTGAAATCTCAAACCATCACGAAGAGGACCATCCGATGACCATCGCTGTGCAGACCAAGGCCAGACCGATCCTGAAGTCCGTAAAAGCCGCAGCAGAGAAGACCGAGGGGCCATGGCGTCAGTTCGAGCGGGGTCCCTGGACGCACAGGATCGATGTACGGGATTTCATCGTGAGAAACGTGATCCCTTATGCCGGCAACGAAGCCTTCCTGTCCGGCCCGAGCGCGCGGACCAAGGCGGTGTGGGCGAAGCTGCAGCCTTATTTTCGCGAGGAGGCGAAAAAGGGCGTTCTTGATGTCGACGTCGCGACGCCGTCGACAATGACCTCGCATGCGCCGGGATACATCGACCGGCCGAACGAAGTGATTGTCGGTCTGCAGACGGACAAGCCGTTCCGACGCTCGATCATGCCGTGGGGTGGCCTCCGGATGGTCGAGGCCGGTTTGAAACCGCTCGGCAAAGAAGTCGACCCGACGGTCGGGGAGATTTTCACGAAATACCGCAAGACGCACAACGACGGCGTCTTCGACGTGTACACGCCCGAAATCCTGGCGTGCCGCAAGTCCCATATCATCACCGGACTACCAGACGCTTATGGGCGCGGCCGGATCATCGGCGATTATCGCCGCGTTGCACTCTATGGCATCGCGCGTTTGTTGGAGGTGAAGGCCACCGAACGCGCGCAAATCGACGACGAATGGGCTTCAGAGGATGTCATCCGGCTGCGTGAGGAGCTGTCCGAGCAGGTCCGCGCGCTCCACGACCTGGCGGCCATGGGCAAGGCATATGGCTTCGACCTCACGCGGCCCGCGGAGACGGCGACGGAAGCGGTGCAATGGACCTATTTCGCCTATCTTGGCGCGATCAAGGAAGCGAACGGTGCCGCGATGTCCGTTGGCCGGCTGTCGACCTTTCTTGACATCTACATCGAACGCGATCTGTCCGAGGGTCGCCTGGACGAAGCCGGCGCTCAGGAGCTGTTCGACCAGTTCATCCAAAAGCTCCGCATCGTGCGATTCCTGCGCACTCCGGAATACGACAGCTTATTCACAGGCGATCCGTACTGGGCGACCGAATGCGTCGGCGGCATGGACCTGAACGGTCGGACGCTGGTTACCCGCAGCAGCTACCGCATTCTCCACACGCTGCGCAATCTCGGGGCGGCCCCGGAACCCAACCTCACCGTGTTGTGGTCGAAGGATCTGCCGGAACCCTTCAAGCGCTTCTGCGTGGCGACCTCACGCGACACGTCGTCTCTCCAGTATGAGAATGACGATTTGATGCGCCCCTACCATGGCGACGACTATGGGATCGCGTGCTGCGTCTCGGCGATGCGGATCGGCAAGCAGATGCAGTTCTTCGGCGCGCGCGTCAATCTCGCCAAGTGCATGCTCTACGCCATCAACGGCGGCCGCGATGAAATGAGCGGGGAGCAGGTCGCGCCGCCGGCACCACCCGTTACCGGCGATGTTCTCTCCTACGACGAGGTGATGGCGAAGTTCGACGCCATGATGGAATGGCTGGCACGGACCTATGTCCACGCGATGAACTGCATCCACTACATGCACGACAAATACTTTTACGAGCGGCTGGAGATGGCGCTTCACGATCGCGATATCCTGCGGACCATGGCGTTCGGCATCGCCGGGCTGTCCGTCGTCGCCGACAGTCTCTCGGCGATCAAGTACGCGAAGGTCAGCGCGATCCGCGGCACCCGCGGGATCGTCGAGGACTACCGGATCGAAGGCGACTTTCCGAAGTTCGGTAATAACGACGATCGCGTGGACTCGATAGCGGCAGACTTGGTCGAGCGCTTCATGACCAAGCTGCGCAAGCACCCTTGCTATCGCGGTGCCGTGCACTCGCAATCGGTCCTGACCATCACCTCGAACGTGGTCTACGGCAAGGCGACGGGCAACACCCCGGACGGCCGGCGCGCGGACCAGGCCTTCGCGCCGGGCGCCAATCCGATGCACGGCCGCGACAAGATCGGCTGGCTGGCGTCCTGCCTGTCGGTCGCCAAGTTGCCGTACGCGTACGCGCAGGACGGCATCAGCTACACGGTCTCCGTCGTGCCCACCGTAACTCGGCTCAACGAGGCGGAGGGACTCGGCGAGGCGACCAGGGTTCTGGACATGTATTTCGGCCAGGGCGGCTATCACATGAATCTCAACGTGGTCAGGAAGGAAACACTGATGGATGCCATGGAGCATCCGGACAAGTACCCCCAGCTGACCATCCGGGTGTCAGGATATGCGGTGAACTTCATCCGTCTCACGCGGGAACAGCAGCTCGAGGTGATCGCTCGGACGTTCCATCAGGCCGTGTGATGTCGGCTTTGCTCAAGCCGTCGAGAGACGCCGAATGGGACGTCTCGGCCAGCCGGCACGATCTCCGGAGCGCCGCGTCACCCGGCGCTCCGGAGACCAAGGACTTCGCGGACGACGTCGGCGAGTTCGGTTTCGTCCACTCGCTTGAAACCGGCTCCCAGGTCGACGGCCCCGGAGTACGGGCCACACTGTTCCTGTCCGGCTGCCTTCTCCGGTGCCAGTACTGCCATAACCCGGACACGTGGCATCTGAAGGACGGCAAGCGCGTGTCCGTCGGGGCCGCCGTCGCGCGTCTTGCGGACTTCGCGCCGGCGCTGCGCGCGATGAACGGTGGACTGACGCTCTCAGGTGGCGAGCCGCTTGTCCAGCACGGCTTCTCGCGGCGGCTGTTCACCGCGGCCAAGCGCCTCGGCCTCCACACGGCCCTCGACACCTCGGGTTTCCTCGGTGCGCGCGCGGATGACGCCTATCTCGAGCAGGTTGACCTCGTCCTACTCGACATCAAATCCGGCGATCCTGAAGCGTATCGTCGCCTGACCGGCGCCGAGCTGGCGCCGACCTTGCGATTTGCCGAACGGCTCGCGGCGATGGGAAAGCCGGTCTGGGTCCGTTATGTCCTTGTCCCAGGCCTGACCGACAATCCCGACCACATCCGCCTCGTCGCGAAGTTCGTGGCGCCGATGCGCAACGTCGAATGGGTCGAGGTCCTCCCATTCCACCAGATGGGTGCGTTCAAGTGGCACGCGCTTGGTCTCGATTACAAGCTTGAACACACGCCAGCGTGCGGGGACGAGCTCGCGGCACGGGTCGTCGGCCTTTTCCGGGAAGAAGGATGCCGGGCGAGATGAGCGCGAGCTTCCATGCCCGGCGCGATTGGTTCCTTGGCGAGGCGCAGCGCAGGGCGGTGCGGCTCACGGGAGACAGATTGAAAACTTCGGCGCCGGAAATTAAATCTGCCGAGACCGCGTCAGTCGCGGCGGCGCCCGAGCGGCTTGCCCCGTCCACGCCCAGCGACCCGACCGGCATCGATGCGTACAAGCCAGAGGAGATCGCGCGCCGCATCGAGACCGCCGGCGTTGCCAAGGCGAAGCTGCCCCTGCGTTCGCTGCTTGCCCTGGGTGGCCTTGCCGGGGCCTTTATTTCGATCGGCGCACTGTTCTATCTGGCTGTCTTGACGGGCGCTGATCCTATGCACGGTCCCACGCGCTTTGTGGCTGGCATTGCTTTCTCGCTCGGCCTGATCCTGGTGATCGTCGGCGGGGCGGAGCTCTTTACGGGCAATACACTCCTCGTGATGGGCTGGGTTGATGGGCTGGTGACGACGAGGGCGCTGCTGCGCAACTGGCTGATCGTCTTCTTCGCCAATCTGGTCGGCGCATTGACGCTCTGCTTGCTTGCGTGGATGGCGGGCCTGCATCTCGGCGCACTGGGCGCGATGGCGGCGAAGATCGCCGCGATGAAGCTTACGCTCTCGCCGACGGAGATGCTCGCCCGCGGCATTCTCTGCAACGCTTTGGTATGCCTCGCCGTGTGGCTGAGCTTTGGTGCTCATGACGTGGCGAGCAAGATCCTTGCTATCATCCCGCCGATCGCGGCCTTCGTCGCGCTCGGGTTCGAGCACTGCGTGGCCAACATGTTCCTTCTGCCGTTCGGCCTGCTCGCCGGCGCGAGCGGCGACACCGTCGGCTTGATCAGGAACATTGGGTGGGTCACGCTCGGGAACATCATTGGCGGGGCGGGCGGGGTGGCGCTCAGCTACTGGGCGGCCTATCGCGCCCCGGCTCGATCGACGGTCGTTCCGAGCAACCCGGACGCTAACCCGGCCGAGCCTGTGTCATGGCAGACCCGCTGAAGGCGCCGCGCTCCACCGATGCGGTGGTGTCGCAGTATCGAGAACTGGAAGACATCGCTAAAGCGACGTTGCGCATCGGGCGCTTATTGATGGCATCCGGTGCGCGGGCCCAGGTTGTGCACGAAGGCTGCGCGATCGCGGCGCGTGGCATGGGTGCCGAGATGGTGGAAGTCTGGTCCGGTTATGCCGTGATCGGCATCACGATCGGTAGCGGCGCCAGCGCAATCACTCGTATGACGGAAGTTGGGCCACATGGGGTCAACCACAGGCTGGATGAGGGGCTTCGTCGCTTGGTTCGGCGGATTCAGAGGCGGGACGTGACGCTGACCAAGGCATCAGTCGAGATCGGTTGCGTCGAACGGACGGTTTCACGCCACAACCCGTGGCTGGTCGCGCCCGCGGTGGGAATTGCGTGTGCGGCGTTCGGCCGATTACTCGGCGTCGATTGGGCGGCGTTCATCCCTGTGGCCGCGGCGGGAGCCATCGGCCAGGCGGTCCGCCAAGTCATGATGAGGTCGGGCGTCAACGTCTTCGTCGTGGCAGCGGCGATCGCATTCCTGTCGTCGAGCCTGGGCGGACTAGGAGCGAGTTGGGCCGGCAGCACGACGGTCGAGCTCGCCATGATCGCTTCCGTGCTGCTGCTGGTGCCCGGCGTTCCGGCGCTCAACGCCCAATCTGACATCATCGAGGGACATCCCACTTTGGGTAGCGCACGGGTGGTTTCTGTTTCGATGCTCCTGATCTTCATCGGCACCGGGATCCTGATGACCCGTGCCCTGCTCGGGGTCCGGCCGTAAGCGTCGACCCCATCCATCTGCTGCATCAGACGCTGTTCGGCGGGTTGGCCGCGGCGGGCTTCGGCATCCTGTTCAATTTTGGCTGGCGTGAGCTGCCGTGGTGCGCCGCGAGCGGCGCGCTCGCGCTGGCGACCCGGACGATCGGGCTAGATGCCGGTTGGACCCAGGAAGCCGCCTCGTTCGCCGCTGCGGCGGCGGTGGGGTGCGGAGCGAAACTGCTCCGCAGCTATTTGGCGATGGCGACTGACGCGCTGGCCGTCACGGGCTGTATTCCGATGGTTCCCGGAAGCTTTGCTGCCCAGACGATTTTTGGTCTGTTCGCCTTGACCGCACCTCAGCCCGACGATGCCGGCCTGACAATGGTGACGACGATGGAATATCTGATGCGCGCCGTCTTCACGATCGGTGCGATTGGCGCCGGGTTGTCGATGACGACCCATATCCTGCGCACCCGCCACTTTTAAGTCGGCGCGCGGCTTCTTACCGGAACTCACACGGCCTAACCCCACTTCACGCCGGTCTGTCGGCATTCTGTGCGACCATTTCGCCCGTCGATCCTTCGCATCAGATCGCCGGAGAGTCGAGGTCCAGCACCCGGTCAGCACCGTTGAGGACTCATGCCAGCCAACACGAATGAACCCACCCCCCGAATTCCATGGTAACCGCGCTGGACCCCACCCGCTGGGGGCCGGGGCAATTTACCCAAAACGTGTGGAGCGACGCGGCGGAGTACGCCGTTGATTTCGCCCAGCGGACCATCCTGTTCTGGGACGTTCTGCGGCAACGGGGCAATCAGTACAACGAGCGTCAAAAGCAAGCCGCGCCAAACGTCTTGAGCTTCGCGTACCAGCTGGTGATGGACGGACACGCGCTGCCGCGACCGGTGAACTACGTTCTGGTGCGGATCGTGCCGCCGGAGGGGGTCGAGATGGTCCCTCGGAAGCGGCCTTTCGTCGTCGTCGATCCGCGCGCCGGGCACGGTCCCGGGATCGGCGGCTTCAAACCGGACAGCGAGATCGGCGTGGCCATGCGGGCCGGCCACCCCTGCTACTTCATCGGTTTTATCCCCACGCCCGTACCCCGGCAGACCATCGAGGACGTCGCCCTCGCCGAAGCGGCGTTCCTCGAGCGCGTGATCGAGTTGCATCCCGAGTCCGACGGAAAGCCCACCGTCATTGGCAATTGCCAGGCGGGCTGGGCGGTGATGATGCTGGCGGCCGCACGCCCCGAGCTGTTCGGCCCGATCATCATCGCCGGCGCACCGCTGTCGTACTGGAACGGCGTCCACGGCGCCAACCCGATGCGCTATACGGGCGGCCTCACGACTGGAAGCTGGATGGCCGAGCTCGCAAGCGACCTTGGCCACGGCAGCTTCGACGGCGCCTGGCTGGTCGAGAACTTCGAGAATCTAAACCCGGCGAATACGCTGTGGACGAAGCAGTACAACGTGTTCTCGAAGGTCGACACCGAAGCGCCTCGGTACCTGGAATTCGAGAAATGGTGGAGCGGGAGCGGCCAAGTCCGCCTCACCGGCGCCGAGATTCAATTCATCGTCGACAAGCTCTTCGTGGGCAACAAGCTGACGTCGGGCGATATCGTGACAACCGATGGGACCCGGGTCGATCTGCGCGCGATCCGGTCGCCGATCATCGTGTTCTGCTCGAAGGGCGACAACATCACGCCGCCGCAACAGGCGCTGGGCTGGATCCTCGATCTCTACGGCAGCGTCGACGACATCAGACGCCACGGTCAGACGATCGTCTATGCGATCCATGAGTCGATCGGTCACCTCGGAATCTTCGTGTCGGCCGGGGTCGCGCGAAAAGAACACGATGAATTCGCCAGCAATATCGATCTGATCGACGTCCTTCCGCCCGGCCTCTATGAGGCTGTCCTCCACCACAAGGCCGTGGATGATCCGAATGCCGATCTCGCGCATGGCGACTACATCGCGAGGTTCGAAGAGCGCACGCTCGACCACATTCGGGCGCTCGGCGGAAACGACGAGGAAGACGACCGATGCTTTGCCACGGTCGCTCGCTTGTCCGAGATCAATAGCGGGCTTTATCGCACATTCGTGAGCCCATGGGTTCGCGCGTTGAGCAGCGACGTCTCGGCAGATGCGCTGCGGCGCCTCCATCCGTTACGTCTCCAATGCGAGCTCGTTTCGGATGCCAATCCTCTGATGCGTCCGGTCGCCGACGCCGCGGCGGCGGTCCGGCAGGCGCGTCGGCCGGCCCGAGCCGACAATGTCTTCCTCGCGTGGCAAGAAAACCTGTCGAAGCAGGTGGTCGGGGCTCTCGATTCCTGGCGCGACGTTCGCGACGGATTCTACGAGCGGATGTTCTTCGCAATCTACGGTTCGCCATTATTTCAGGCGTCCGTCGGAATGTCCGACGAACCGCCGCGGCGCAAGCACGTCAACGAGCCGCGCCATCGAGCAGTGGTCGAGCGTCAGATCGCCGAGCTCAGGGCCCGAATGGGGCAAGGCGGCCTCCGCGAGGCCGCGATCCGGGCCTTGCTCTACGTCGTGATGGCGGACGGCTCAGCTGACGAGCGGACGTTCGCCGTCCTGCGGCAGATCCGGGCGGAGCATGGGAGCGGGCTGACGCTCGCCGAGTTCAAGGCGCTCGTGCGCGAGCAGTTTTTTATGCTGCTCGTCGATGGGCAGGGCGCGCTTGCCGCGCTTTCGGAACTGGCGAACCGCGACCGCTCCCGGATCTCGGAGGTGGTCGCCGACCTACGTCGCGTGGCGAGTGCGACCGGACCGCTCACCGGCGAGCGGGCGAGTCGGTTGACCGCGATCGAGCATATCCTCGTCCAGTCCTCGGCAGCGGCTCGCGACAATGACGGCGAGCTCGCCGTTGCTTCGTCGTCTAGGCGGACCGGCTAGACAGCAGGAGGACCGACATGACCACTGCCGTGCAAACCGAAGAGCTGCTGACACCGGATCAGCTGCGCAAGATCACCCGGGACGCCGAGGCCGCGGAAGAGCGAAAGGCGAATGAGGAAGCCAGAAAGGCCGAGGAGCACCGAAAGGCGGCGCGCAAGGCCTTCATGGAGCGGGAGGTGCGGCCCGATGCCATGAGCTACTTGATGGCCGGTGTGAAGCACGCGGCCGAACAGGGCAAGCACGAGTTTCTTGTTTTCCAATTTCCTGCAGAGGAGCTCTCCGACGGCGGGCGGCGCGTAAACAACATGCTCCCCGACTGGCCGGAGTCCCTGCAGGGCTTTGCGAAGCGCGCCTACGCCTACTACGAGCAAAAGCTGAAACCCGCCCATTACAAGCTGCGGGTGCAGATCCTCGACTACCCGCAAGGCCACCTCGGCGACGTCGGCTTCTTCCTGTGCTGGTGAGCACCAACGCCGCGGCCGACGTCCTGTTTGCTGACTGAAGGAGAAAGCCAATGACGACGCCAACCGCAATAACGGCACCCTCCACGACCCCGTTGTCTTCCGAGAAAGCGATTCACCGGCCGCCATACGCTCGCCGTGCTGCGTGCCCAGGCGCCTGCCCGGCGAGAGCTCGCGCCACAAAGTTCTCATTGAGGAAAAAGCCATGACAACGCAAACCGCAGTCCCGACCCTCTCTCCGGCTCCAATAGCATCGGACAAGGCAGTTGAGTGGCCCTACATCGTCGCGTGGGGTTTTGTTTTGATCTTTTATTTCCTCCAATACGCACTGCGGTCGGCACCGGGCGTGATGATTCCCGAGCTCAGCGCCGCGTTCGGCCTCACGGCCCTCGGTATCAGTTCCGTGGTCGGGCTCTACTATTATACGTATGCCGGCTTCGCCATCGTTTCCGGCGCCTCGCTCGACCGCTACGGCGCGAAGCTGCCCATCGCGGCGGGTGTGTTCGCCTGCGCGGCCGGCAGCGTTCTGTTCGGGCTGGGCTCGATCGGCTCGGCCGAGACCGGCCGACTCTTGCAGGGAGCCGGCTCGGCCTTCGCGTTCACCGGCGCCGTCTATCTCGCCGTCCATGGCTTTTCCGACCGCTGGCTTGCGACCGCCATCGGCTTTACGCAGTTCGCAGGCATGCTCGGGGGATCCGCCGGACAGTTCGTCGTCGGTCCGCTCGTCCACGGCACGATCGCATGGCAGGACTTCTGGATTTATGCCGGCGTGCTTGTGGCCGCCATTGGCTTGGGCGTGTTGCTGGTGACCCCGGGAGACCACAAACCCGCCAGCGGCTCATTCTGGTCGATGTTTGCGCCGTACAAGGTCGTGTTGACCAACCCGCAGTCGTATCTCTGCGGCATCATCGGCGGCCTGCTCTTCATGCCGACCACCATCGGCGACATGATCTGGGGCGTGCCGTTCCTGCGTAGCTTCGGCATCGACCAGGCCGAGGCCATCACACGATCCTCGATGGTTCCGCTCGGCTGGGTCATCGGCGCGCCGCTGCTCGGCTACATCGCGGACCGGATCGGCCGCCGGAAACCGGTTCTGCTGGCGGGCATCGCCCTGATGCTGGTGTCCTGCGTCGCCGTTGTCTACTTCCACGACGTGATCCCGCCTTATCTCGGCGGCCTGCTCCTGGGGATCGGCTCGGGGGCGGCGATGATCCCCTACACCATCATCAAGGAAGTCAATCCGGACCGCGTGAAGGGCAGTGCCACCGGCGCGATGAACTTCTTGGTGTTTAGCTTGAGCGCTTTCCTGGCGCCGGCGTTTGGCCTGACGCTGGTCCGCCTGGCCGGCGGCCATCCTTTGACGCCCGCGACGTTCATGCGGGCCGACCTCATCTGGATCGCAGCGATCGTAGCCTCCTTCATTTTGACGCTGTTCCTGCGCGAAACCGGGGCTGCGGCCCAGAAAAAAGGCTGATCACGGGCGACGTCATCTATGTGGATGGCGGCTTGCACATCCTGAGCTGAGAAAAGGCAGGAACGTCGCTCACTCGCCATGCAGGCACACTGAAGGTCACATCGATGTCCGTCGAGCCGAAAGAGATCACGGTCTTTCTTGATACCAGCCCCGCTGCGCGGGACAGGGCCGGCCACGCGGTCGCCCTGGCACAACGCTGGGGTGCGCGCGTGATCGGGGTACATCTGGTCTATGCGGGGGTCATGGTGCCGCCCTCGCTGTCGTACGCGCTGGGCTCCGCGGCAACGCGCAGCGCCATCGCATATGAGGAAGAGTTGGACACCGAGGCGGAAGCGGCGGCCGCGGCGCTAAGTGAGCATTTTCGCTCGCTCTGCGCGCAGTTCGGGGTCGATGGCGAATTTCGCCCCATCGGCCGCGGCCAGCCAGTAGAGGACGCAGTCCTGAGTGCACGCCATTCCGATCTGGTCGTGATTGGACATCCGGCAGACTCCAATCTTCCCGAAGTGGTGTCCCCGGAGCGCTTTCTAATTGCCGCGGGTGTACCCGTGCTGGTGATCCCAAGCATCTGGCACGGAAAGACGATTGGCGATCGGGTCGTGATTGGTTGGAATGCAAGTCGTGAGGCGAGGCGCGCCGTATCTGATTCGATGACCTTCATCGTCGGAGCGAAGCTCACAACGGTGCTGGTTATCAATCCGGCCAATACCCCACGGCATGGTGAGGAACCGGGCGCAGACATTGCGCTCTATCTGGCACGCCATGGCGCCCGAGTCACCGTTGATCGTGTCGCCTCCAGCGATGGTTCCATTGCCGAGACGATGCTCCACTACGCGGCGGATCGCACGGCGGACCTACTGGTGTTGGGGGCATACAGCCACGCGCGCTGGCGAGAGATCCTATTCGGCGGCACGACGCGAAGCTTGCTGGCTGAAATACCTGTTCCACTCTTGATCTCGAGCTGAGGGATTTGGCGAACGCGTCTCAGCGTGTCGATTTTTCGTCCGCCGCTCACCGGCATTGTTCTTCAACGCAACCCAAGGAGATCACCATGCGCAAGACTCTTGCAATCATCGCTACCGGCCTCACTCTTCTGCTCTGGCCGCTCGTACCATCGTCCGCCGACACACCCGACGCGGTGATAGAGCTGTCCGGCGGCTCCGTCGCGGCAGGGGTGGGCTTCAGCTGGGGAAGCGGAACGCTGATTTTCCACGGCCAGCGCTATCCTCTGAAGGTGAGCTGGGTGGCTTTGGCGACTGTCGGCGCGACCGAGTACACGGCGGCGGGCAGCGTGACGGGGCTGAAGACTCTCCAGGATATCGAGGGTGTGTATACGTCTGTCGCCGCAGGCGCGACCCTGGGCGGCGGCGGCACCCTCGCGGCGATGGAAAATCAGCACGGCGTGACGATCCAAATGACGTCGACCAGTGAAGGCCTGAACTTCACCCTCGCCGCACAGGGTGTAAAGATCGCTCTCGCCAACTAGGCCGGCGCGTTCTGACAACCCGATGTCACGAACTGCGCCTGCGGTCGGAGGGGGCTGGTGAATTCGTTTTCGATCGCCAGCCCCAGCGCCGAAGCAGCCACCCTGACGCTGGCTGGCGACTGGTCGATCCAGGGCGAGCAACCGTCGCCGGTCGATGCAGTGAACCGCTTGCTCACACCCGCGGCAAGGGGTCGCCGCCTGATCTTTCGGGCCGATGGCCTTGGCGAGTGGGACAGCGCGCTCTTGAGCTTTCTTTTTGCCGTCGCGGCCATCTGCCGCGAGCGCGGGATTACGGCCGAGTTGGGCGCGCTGCCCGCCGACATCCAACGCCTGCTCGCACTTGCA